>Ga0137403_10000002_pt1 | contig 263268 bp, 210 predicted proteins | sample CZOMad2_1_16fung_FD_122057 | JGI IMG/M metagenome (GOLD analysis project Ga0137403, IMG submission 122057) | Vadose zone soil fungal communities from Angelo Coast Range Reserve, California, USA - CZOMad2_1_16fungal (Hybrid Assembly) | ecosystem: Environmental > Terrestrial > Soil > Vadose... | reverse complement strand
CTCAGCGCGACGCCGCTGACGGCCCTGGATAACTACATCATCACCAATGCCGGCGCGGAGTTCACCATCAACAAGCGGCTGGCTACCTGGACTACCAACGCCAACAGCAAGACCTATGGCGACATGGATCCTGCGCCGCTGACAACGGGCAGCGGCAGCAACTTCGTAAGCGGCGACAGTGTGACGGCCACCTACAGCCGTGTAGCGGGTGAGAATGCCAGCCCGCCTACCTATCACATCAGCGCCACGCTCAGCGCGACGCCGCTGACGGCGCTGGACAACTACATCATCACCAATGCCGGCGCGGAGTTCACCATCAACAAGCGGCCTCTTACTATCAAGGCTGACAATAAGATCAAGTCGTTCGGCGGTGGACCCATCGCGTTCACCGTGTCGTACTTAACATTGGTCAACGGGGATACCCCGGCAAGCCTTGGTGGCACTCTTGCATTCAATTTTGTCGATACTCTGACCACACCAGGTGGCGTTCATACAATCACACCGAGTGGACTTACGTCATCGAATTACATAATTACTTTCATGAACGGTTCTTTGTACGTTCTACAAGCGCCGTCAAACATTACGGTAAACGCCGATGCCGGGTTGTGTTCAGCTGCGTTGACCGATACACCGGTCGCCATGCTGGGAACTCCTACACCGCTCACGCCGCTGGTTATTGGGCGCGCTGGTGTGCCAGCCGGCAATATCTTTCCCGTCGGCGCCACCGTTCTCACGTATTCGGCGACCTTGGGCATTACAACAGTAACGGCAATGCAGACAGTGACCGTCGACGATAACCAATTGCCCGTCATCAATCTCAAGGCCCCGATTGAACTGTGGCCACCCGATCACAAATACGTGACGATCAGAATGGCGGACTTGGTGCTCTCTGTCACTGATAACTGCAACACGACTATCCCTATAACCAACGTCCTCATTACACGCGTGACGAGCGACGAGCCGGAGAATATTAATTCCGGAGATGGCAATACACTAAACGACGCGGTCATTGCGTCCGACGCTAAATCTGTTCAAGTAAGAGCAGAACGCGACGGAAACAAGAATGGAAGGGTCTACTGGATTTACTTAAAGGCAACAGACGCTGCGGGAAACATGGGCACAATCAGGGCCAGAGTAAACGTGGCGAAAAGCCAGGGTAATGGTGGTGCGGCTATTGACAGTGGGCCGGCTTATCAGGTTTGCGTCGGTACGTGCCCTCCCCTGGCCCCTTAAACCTAACCGCCTTTTGCGCTGAGTGAATAACGACCTTCATCGCGCGCAGAGGACGAGGCGACGATTATTAGAAGGAGATTGGTAATGAACCGCTCAATCGATACGACGCGTGTCAAGAATGGCAGCGCGCTGCTGATCCTGGTTGCTTTTATTTGTATTCTCAGTGGAGGCTCGGCGTCCGGCAGCGCAGCAACCAAAGATCTATCGAATGTTCTGCCAATGTTGGGAATATCAGTGATTAATAATTCCAACAGGGAGATACGCCACCTTTATCTTTCACCAGTAGATCAAAACAACTGGGGACCAGATCTGCTGGGTGGCCAAGTTGTTCGGACTGGCGAATCGTTCACGATCACCGACGCGGTTTGCAGCGGCAATGAAATTAAGGTCATCGCCGAGGACCAGCAGGGTTGTTTTCTCTACGGGGTTGTCTCGTGCGCGCAATCAACAACATCGTGGACTATTACTAACGAAACGCCTGTCGACTGTGGAAGCTGAGGTCAAATACCCCACCGCCTGGCCCAATTAGCTTTGCCTCAAAAGTCTACTTCGGCTTTGCAAGGCCGCAAAGAAGCACAAAAAACGCAAACGATTTATGGAAGACCTTTGTGCCTCTTTGTGGCTTTTGAGGCAAAGCTGGCCCAATTGGCGGCCAAACAGCAGAAGAGGGGCTGATTCCGGATCAGCACCTCTCTTTGTTTACGAGAATCTTCGGACTCAAATAAAGAGTCGCACCACGGCCCATCCGATCACTACACTTACGAAGCCGCCGGAAAACGTGAACGCCCATTCAACGGAGCGACTCTGTCGCCGTAGCAGGGCGCGCATGAGCACCACCCCACATTTCCAACCATCATGTTGATAGAGCGGCAGCACGTTGCCGCCGGCAACGAGAAGGTTGATCCATCCCAGCATTGTGCCGTAGGTCGCCAGGCCTAAAGCCAGGTTTACTGCCACGCCTGCCAGATGCACAAATAGCTGTTTTTCTACAGACAGCTGCTTCAGCGCCGTCCCATCGAGCCGGACAAACGAACCGAGCGGTACTAAACGAAGACTGAAAGCAATACTCTTCACACGAAACCCGCAAAGACGTCTTCCCAATCCCAACCCCAGTTCCGAGGCGGCTACGTTACAGCTGCGGGCAGCAATCAGGTGTCCTAACTCATGAAGAAGCATGGTCACGATAGTGCAAACCGTGAGTGATAATAGCGTCATCATTGACTTGTTTTGGGGACCGGCGATGAAGTTTGTTCTTAGTTGAGCGGGGACAGGCGGGTCAGGCCGGTTCTTTGAGATCAATGGCCGTGCCGTTGAACTGAAGGACGATACTGAAGCAAAACCCTCGGCTTCTCTCGAATTCAGAGAACACCAATTGATCAGGTGACGAAAAGTGTGAGTGCGAAAGCGACAAAATTTGATCGCGCCCAAGGAAGAAGTTACGAAAAAGTCGAAAACGCCTGGCAGTTGCCATTCGACCTACGGAAAGTCGCAAGTTGGGAAGGGCGGTTTACCCCCGCTTGTGTTCCTAGTTCTGAGCCGGAATGAAAAAACAAAGATTGCAGCTTGAGCTTAGCCAATCAGCGGGGGTAAACCGCCCTTCCCAACTTGCGACTGGAGTATCTTGAGTGACCTCTGGCTAAACTTCCTTTTCAAAACGTCACTCGGCTTTCCTTGACATGGCTTACCTGCGGCAACTATAGGGTGACGCTGATGAGCGCGAAACTTGAAAGTCAACCAAAGCTGGTCCGCAGCCTCGGGCCACTAGACGCCACCATGATTGTGGTTGGCTCGATGATCGGTTCGGGGATATTCATTACCTCGGCCGAGTCGGCACGGCTGGTGGGCTCGCCCGGCTGGTTGTTAGGCGCCTGGGCTCTGGCGGGCGTACTGACAATCACTGGCGCGCTGTGCTGTGCCGAGCTGGCAGCAATGTGGCCGCGCGCCGGTGGCCAATACGTCTTTCTCCGGGAAGCCTATGGACCGTCACTCGGGTTTCTTTTCGGCTGGTCGCTTTTCCTTGTCATTCAGACCGGCACCATCGCTGCCGTTGCGGTTGCCTTTGCGAACTTCCTCGGAGTTCTGACCAGTAGTGTAGCAGCCGACAAATATATCGTTGCTCCCAGGGGATTCGGTGGTTACGCCATCAGTCTTTCAACGCAACAACTGGTTGCGGTCGTGATGATTCTGTTCTTGACCCTGACCAATACGAGCGGACTGAGGACGGGAAAGGTCATTCAAAACACTTTCACTTTTACGAAAACGGCAGCGCTATTGGGACTGATCGTGATTGGTTTGTTTCTTGGATGGAATCATTCCAGCGCCGCATATACGTCTTCGTGGTGGACGCCATGGTCTAACGGCTGGCAGGTACAGTCAGGTCAGGTCGGGTTTCAAGCCGCCGGTCTCGGAACTCTAGTGCTCGCGCTGGCAATGTTGGTTGGGCGGGCGATGGTGGGTCCACTCTTCGCGCAATCAGCCTGGAACAACGTAACGTTTACAGGAGGCGAAGTGCGCGACCCCGGTAGAAATCTGCCGCGTGCTTTATTGATTGGCTGCGCGTTAGTCGTAGGTCTGTACCTGCTGGCAAATCTCGCCTACGTCGTAACGCTGCCACTCGCGTCAATCCAGAATGCTCCTCAGAATCGAGTCGCCACCGCCACAATGCAAGCCATCCTTGGACCAACCGGAACGATTGTTATGGCTGTGGCCATTATGATCTCAACTTTTGGCTGCAACAACGGATTAATTTTGGCGGGAGCGCGAGTCTACTACGCGATGTCGCGCGATAATCTTTTCTTTAAACGGGTCGGTCTGCTCAATGGGCGCCATGTGCCCGCCGTCGCGCTAATTGCGCAGGGGCTTTGGGCCGCCTTCCTCACTTTGCCCAGAACTGTTACGACCGACCCGCGGACGGGCGCCCTGACATACGGAAATGTCTACACCCAATTGCTCGAATACATTGTTTCCGCGGATCTGATTTTCTATGCGTTGATGGTAGGAGCGGTTATCGCGATGCGTCGCAAAGCACCGGATTTGGAACGACCTTACCGCACGATTGGCTATCCGGTTGTCCCGCTGGTCTACATCGCTATTGCCGCAGTGTTGATTATCGATCTCGCCTGGCTCGCTCCCTCGACATCGGGAATTGGGTACCTGCTGGTTCTAACGGGCATTCCTATCTATCTATTTTGGCGGAAAAACGCTGTGGCGGTCCGGTCGCAACCATTAGCTGATGAGGCTGTTCCGGCACAGGAGTGACATGAAATTTCGTGTTGTTTCGTAGATCGATTGCCCGGGTTGCTGCGGTCAATCTACTAAGACACGCGTATTTAACGCTTCCGCACGTTCAATGGCCGTTAACAAGCGCAGGAATTGCAGATAGTTTTTACTGCGCGTTTTCAGGCGCTCGATCTCAGAGTGCGATAACTCATTCCGCAAAATCAGATCGAGAAAGTCGTAGTAATCGGGCGTCGCCTGGAAGGGAAATTCACGAGTGTAGGTCGTCGTTGCGAAATCCTCAGAACGAAAGCCCGCCAGAAGATCAAATACATTATCGGTCGTCAAACGCGCAGCGTCACGAGTTAGGCCGATGGGGATCCGCAATTCGAAGAACCGCAGTCCCTGCTCAGTCGTGATTCGCCTCAACTCCTTTGTGGCTTCGCCGTCGAACGGAGATTCGGAATCGATGAAAATTCTGAGCAGTCGCGGCTGATCCTCCTTGTCGAGCGTATCCAGCGCCAGTTGTACGCGGTCTGCCAGGAACTTCTCAAACTCCGCTTCAATCGGATAGCTGATCCGGCCCAGACACCCGACAGCTTCTCCTTCGCCGGCGGCTTCCAATGGCAGACAGGCAGGACAACTCGCACAAATCGCCGTCTCCGTCTGCAAAAGATCAATTTCTCGGCGAGCACTTTCGACCCACTGCACCTTCTCTTCCGAAGGAACGCTGGAATCGCTGGTAGTCAAACGAGTATGCAAACTGCTCAAGCGCCCCCAGGCGCGCAAGTGATGTTCGGCATACCGCGCCCGCAATGTGCATGCGTATTCAACTGCAAATTCAACAGACATCTCTGGTTGACCTGAATCCTGGTTTCGCTTCAAATCACTAACACAGCATTCTCAGGGAAGCAACCGCCACAATCCACGAAACCCGCATCAGCGAAACGAAAAAAGACGATCGTTTCCCGTGATTTCCTGGATCGCCTTGCGTTCTTAAAGCGCAGCTCGGCGCCGCGGTTAAAGCTGCCGCCCGCCCGCGTCTTATGCTAAGCTCTGGTCTTCCCGAAAGCTTCTTGTGCACTCCTGTGCCAACCTACTGACGAAATTTTGAAAGGTTACGTCCAATGGCAATTAGTGAGGACCTACTGGAGATACTTGCCTGCCCGGCCTGCAAAGCTAAAGTCGAGTTAAAACCGGACGGCAGCGGCCTTAAGTGCGTGGAGTGTAAACGTGTCTATCCGATCCGAGATGATATTCCAGTAATGCTGATCGACGAGGCCACCGTCGAGGACAAACAGTCACAGCAAGGATGAACAGCCTGCGCGAAATTGTTGAGCAGTCGCCGCGTATGAGGGGATTGGCAATGCAGGTCTTGCGCGAAGAAGATTCGCCGCAAGCTCTTGGCCCCAACCTATGGGATTGGTCAGCCGTCACCCGGGTCTTGCTGGTGCGTTTGCGATCAATCGGCGATACCGTACTCGCAACGCCATCACTTATCGCCCTCAAGAGGTTTTTGCCTCACGCCCAGATCGATATTCTGTTGGAAGACTGGGTAGCGCCGCTGCTTTCTGGATTCGAGCAGGTTAATAATGTCATTACCCTTCATAGAGGCAGCGTCATCTCGCGGGCCAAGGTGGCGCGAGAACTTCGTCGCAACCGTTACGACGTTGTATATAACCTTCACGGCGGGACTACTGCGACATTATTGACGCGCGCTACCGGCGCAAAACATCGGGTCGGTTACGCCAGTTATCAGTACGCCGGTTTGCATAACCACCGCTCTCCGTCACCCATGATGCTATGGGGGCAACAGAAGACGCATTCAGTTGAACAGCAACTGGCTTTGTTAGGTTGGACGGGAGTTCCGGTTACCGACCGGCCCGCCACGCAGCTCGGGGTGGCGCCGGAAGCCACTGCAAGTATTGCTGCGCGATTGGCTGCCGCCGGGCTGGACGATAACCAGCCGTACGCGGTGATCCATCCGGTAGCTGCTTTCGCTACTAAGCAGTGGGCCACAGAAAAGTTTGCCGCCGCCATTGAAGAGTTGGCGCTCCGAAAAATTCCGTCCATTGTGCTTGTCGCTCCGCACGAAGCAGAGACTGCCACTGAACTGGAGCAAACCTGCCCTTCTCGAGTCATTACCTTTAATGATTTGTCACTGCCCGAGGTCGTCTCGCTGGCTTCCGCGGCCCGGCTGTTCCTGGGAAACGATAGCGGCATCGCTCATATCGCGGCCGCCGTCGGTGTGCCTACGGTGGTGATCTTCGGCTCGTCAAACCGCGCTCATTGGCAACCGTGGGCCAAAGCTCCTGCGGAAGTCGTCTTTGAAGAAATGCCCTGCCAGCCGTGTCATGGCTACTTTTGCGAGAAATTCGAACGGCCCGAGTGCATCATCAGGGTGCCAGTTGAACGCGTAGTCGCCGCGGTGGACCGGGTTCTCAGCAATGCTGCGTAAGAAAGAGTCACCTCTTTGGAGTGCGCTGACTTGTCAGCGCTTTCGTGGTGCGGCTGATTCAACTCCCGGGGCACATCCGGCGCTTGTTCACCCTGTGGCGACTTGAAAAAGCGGCGACGAGCCGCCGCACTCCAAGGAGTTGATCATTGTGACTCAACTTAATAAACAACGAGCAAGCGAGATTCTTCAAGCGATCAGAAAACGTCGCGTCGTTGTGGTCGGTGACGTGATGCTTGACGAGTTCGTTTGGGGGGAAGTCACGCGCATCTCTCCCGAGGCGCCTGTCCCCGTAGTTGATATCCGGCGCGAATCTGTACATCTGGGCGGCGCCGCAAATGTGCTCGCGAATCTTGTCGCCCTGGGCGCGCAAGCGACAGTGATTGGCGTAACCGGAAACGACATTGGCGGTGAACGACTGCGCTCAGCCTTGCTGCGAGAAAGCCGGCTGCAATCAGACGACTTGATAGTTGTCGATAGTGCGCGTCCCTCGACAATCAAGACCCGCATCATTGCGCACAGCCAGTTGGTCGTTCGCGCCGACAGAGAGCTGCGAACCCCTGTAAACGGCGAAACAGAACAAAAGATTATCTCGAAATTAAGAGAGAAGCTTAGTCAGGCGGACGCACTTGTAGTATCTGATTATGACAAGGGAGTTGTGACGTCATCCATTCTCGCGGCAGTTTTGCCGCTCGCTTACGAACGGATACCCGTCCTGATTGATCCCAAGCTGCGCAATTTCGATTCATACCGGCCCGCGACTTTGATAACTCCGAATCATCACGAGGCCCTGAGAATGGCGAATCTCGAAGAGGATTCTGATGCGAACCTGCACCAGGCAGCAAAAACAATCCGCGATAGACTGGGTTGTGACGCTGTGCTTATCACTCGTGGCGATCGTGGCATGATGTTGCTCGAAGGAGATCATGCGCCCGTCTTTGTAGAAACAGCGGCGAGAGAGGTTTACGATGTCACCGGCGCAGGCGATACGGTGATTGCCACCCTGGGAGCCGCGCTCGCCACGGGCGCCACAATGCTTGAGGCAGCAACGCTCGCTAATCATGCGGCGGGCATAGTTGTCGGGAAGATCGGCACTGCCACCGCCAATGCTGATGAAGTTCTGGCCTCGTTCATATGATTGGCAAAACCCTGCGCAATTATCGAATTACTGACAAGATCGGAGCCGGCGGTCAGGGCGCAGTCTATAAGGCCACCGATGTGAAGTTGGGCCGGGCAGTGGTCATTAAAGTTTTGCCGCCTGAACTCACCGCAAAACAGGCCAACTTAAAACGATTTGAGCGCGAAGCACGACTGGCATCTTCTCTGGACCATCCAAACATTTGCACCATCTTTGATCTTGATGAAGTGGAAGGGATTCACTTCATCGCCATGCAACATGTGGAAGGGCGGAACGTGCGGCAGTTGGTGGCCGGACGTCCGCTCGAGCTGAAAAGCGCATTGTTGATTGCGATCCAGGTAACCGACGCGCTCGCAGTGGCCCACTCGCGTGGGATTATTCACCGCGATATCAAGTCCGGTAACGTCATGGTTACACCCTCGGGTCAAGTCAAGGTGCTTGATTTTGGTTTGGCCAAGCTTCTTGATGAAGCTGCGGCGGCCACCAGCGGTATTCACCGCACCGAGTTGACCGAGGTGGGGGTGCCGTATGGAACCGCCACCTATGCAGCGCCCGAACAAGCTCGTGGCGATCGCGTCGACAAGCGAGCAGATATCTTCTCCGCAGGCGTTTTGCTATACGAGATGTTGACTGGCACCTGGCCATTTCGCGGCAAAACGACTATCGACGTCCGGCACGCGGTGCTTCATGGTGTGCCAAAGACTCTGTCAGAACTGCGTCCCGGTCCGCTTCACCCGCGCTTGCAGCCGATACTGGATCGAGCGCTGGCCAAAGAGCCGCGCGATCGATATCAAAAGATGGAAGAGCTGCGCGATGACTTGCGCAGCGTGCTTCAGGACGTTACCACGGCCGAGACTACGGGAGTGCCCATGGCAAGTGTCACTCCCGAGCCGCCGCGGCACCTCTCCGGCGCAAATCCCGTTTCGCGGGCCATGCGCTGGCTGAAAGCAATTACCAAGAGCGAGTCGCCGACCTCCTCGCCTACCCTGATAACTCCGACAAAACAAGGGGTCCACGAAACACCTTTCACCACAATCGCTGATCAGGAGAAGAAGAGCCTCGCCATTCTCCCTTTCCGCAACCTGTCGAACGATCCGGCTTCGAGCTTTTACGAGTTTTCTCTGGCCGATGCCGTCATTACCGAACTGGCTCGCGTGCGTTCGCTCATGGTGCGCCCCTCCTCGGTCATAGCCAAGTACCAGGGGCAGCAGGTCGATCCTCGAGACGTCGGCCACGAGCTAAACGTGAATGCCGTGCTGGCCGCCGGGTTTATTCACGCCGGCGAACGATTTCGGGTAACCGCACAACTCCTGGACGTTTCCTCCGGTGAGATTCTCTGGAGTGACCGCATCGATACAGCCGCCGCCGATATCATTGCCGTGCAAGACACCATCGCGCAGCGAATCGTGGAAGGGCTCAGACTGGAATTGAGTCCCGCGGAACAAGTCGGCATCGCGAAACCAGCCACCCAAAACGCGGCTGCATATGAACAATATCTGCGCGGGCGAGACCTGTTTGCACGATTCATTTTCCGTAGTGTGGCGGAGGAGGATTGCGCCGCCGCAATTAACCACTTTCAAAGCGCCATTCAGCTCGATCCAAATTTCGCTCTAGCCTATGACGGCTTGGGGGCTTCCTACGTCAATCGCGTTTTTAAGGGCTTCGGTGGGGTTGAGGACTTTCAGCGTGCCGAAGTTGCTTTCAAGAAGGCGCTCGAACTCGATCCGAACCTGGTCGAAGCGACGATGTTGATGATCTTTGTATACCTGTGGAGGGGCGAAAAACAGAAGGCCCGCGACGAAGTTTCGCGTATGCGCAAGGAGGCTCCCAACGAGGCCGTGGTGCACTTTGTTAAGGCCACTTTGCATCGACTGGACGGTGAGTATGCCCGCGCTTTGCGCAGCTTGGATCGATTGGTGCGCCTCGATCCGGCTGCCCACGTAGTGGCCAGCTACAATCGGGCTCTCGTCTATCTCTATCTCGGACAGTTTGAAGAAGCGCAACGACAATTGGACAATGCCGGCGAACCTGAGAATCCTCTGGTGCGGACTTTTCGGGCCCTCTCTACTTACTACAGCGGACAAACGGACCTGGCTGCTGAGCAGATGGAGCAAGTAGTTAAGAAACACCCGCACATGCATGGCATCCGACCATTTCTCGCGATGATGCTAAGCGCGCAGGGTCACCACGAACGTGCGCTCGGACAGTTAAATGAGTATGTGATACGAAACGGCGAAGTGGATCCTGATATCGCTTACTCAATCGCCTCAGTTTACGCGCTCGAGGGCATGCGCGACGAAGCATTCGATTGGCTGGATAGAGCAATTTCGCTGGGCAACGAAAACCGCCCGTGCTTTGAGCACGATCCAAACCTGGCTTCGCTGCGCAGCGATCCGCAATTCGGTGAATTGATGAAAAGGGTTCGTCCATCTCACAAAACGCAGCAATCCAAAGCTGATGCGTAGTAAAAACATTTACCATACAACCCTTCTAAAACCGGTATTTCGATCAATCACCTTTCTTCTGGTGCTTGCGGTTCTATGCAGTGCTGTTCCCGTCACCGTCTGGCAACCGGCGAAGGCCCAACCACCTCAGGCCAGTGAAAGACCACGCCTGGCTCAAACGCCAACGCCCAGCCCTTCACCTGCGGCTACACCAACGCCCCCGGCCTTACCGTCACCAGTTCCCGCAGCTGCTCTCCAGACAAAAACTGCTGCAACCACCAGGTCATTAGCTGAGCTGCAAAATCGCATCTCTGAGATTCTGCGCAAGCCGGAGCTGACACAGGCGATCGTCGGTCTTAAAGTCGCATCACTCGACACAGGACGGGTGTTGTTCGCAGAGAATGCGATGAAGCTCGTGCGGCCCGCGTCAAACATGAAGCTTTATACGGTGGCCACAGCGCTTGACCGGCTCACCCCGGATTATCGGTATGTGACATCGGTTTACGCAGCCGCGAAACCCGATGCCGCGGGCGCCATCCACGGCGACCTCACTATTTATGGTCGAGGCGATCCCTCGTTTGCAGCTCGCTTCAACAACGGAGACTATTTCAGAGCGATTGACGATCTGGCGACACGCATTATTGCCGCTGGTGTTAAGCGAGTTGAAGGTGATTTGGTCGGCGATGAAAGCTATTTTACAGGGCCGCCATACGGTTCAGGCTGGGAGTGGGAGGATCTGACCTGGTACTACGGAGCCGGGGTCAGCGCCCTCACGATTAATGATAATGCCCTTGACCTGTTCGTAAAGCCCGGGGCGGAACCCGGCAGCAGAGCCTTAATTACCACGGGACCTCCCGATCCGCTACTGACTATCGTTAATCAGGTGACCACAGGTGCGAAGGGCAGTCGCAGAGATCTGACGATCTACCGCGACCTCGGAAAAGACACCCTGACCGTCAGCGGCAACATCGCAGTGGATGATCGAGGCTACACCGGCGCCGTGGCCATCTCACATGCGGCTTTACTTTTTATCTACCTGCTGCGTTCTTCGCTGGCGCAAAAAGGCGTATTAATAGCGGGAAAGTCTCGTGTGGTGGGAGCGGAATATCAAACGCTGCTCACCCCAGGCACAATTGTGATCAGTGCGGGTGATGGCTCGTCAGCAAGGCCTCAGGATGCGCCGAGGACGGAACTGGCAAGCGTTCAATCGCTGCCGTTGAACATCATTGCAGCGCAAACTCTCAAGCCAAGTCAAAACCTTTACACAGAATTGATCCTGAGAACGCTCGGTAAAGCAGTTCCTCCGCCCACCACATCGTCAAATCCGGCCAGGACAAGCGAAGATGCAGGTCTCAGTGTCGTAAAGATATTTCTGCGCGATGCCGGGCTGGTGCCGGAATCGCTTTCACTGACTGATGGATCCGGTCTCTCACGAAACGACATGGTGACCGCCGAAGCGACTGTCCAGTTGCTGATCTTCATGAGTAAACATCGCTATGCGGATGCGTTTCGAGCCGCGCTTCCGATTGCTGGAGTTGACGGAACGCTGCGAAATCGAATGCGCGGAACGGCGGCAGAAAACAACCTTCGCGCAAAAACGGGATCGCTTAGCTCGGCTGCCAGTCTTTCCGGTTACGTCACAAGTGCCGCCGGAGAAAACCTCGTGTTTTCGATCATCGTAAACAATTATCCGGACGACATTGAGCCGCGGACGGCCTGCATTGACCCGATTGCGGTCCTGCTTGCATCTTTCGCGGCCAAATCGCAATAACCACGTGAAGGGAAGGTCTATGATTTAATCCAATTGTTCGTAGAAAGGATCTGAAGAATCCACCCACTCCCCGTGGGTGGAATTTGAAATCTGAGCATGCCTCCGCGATTCACAAAGTTTCACGGTTTCGGCAACGATTATATCGTTATCCGATCTGATGATCTGGCCAACGCCGGCGACGCAGGGGCATTTGCGAAGCGGATCTGTGATCGCCACTACGGCGCGGGTGCGGACGGAATCGCCGTGGTCTCTCCTTCGGAAGGGAGCGATGCCGATTTTCATGTCCGCATATTCAACCCAGACGGCAGCGAGGCGGGACTCTCCGGCAATGGCACCCGTTGTGCAGCGGCTTATCTTCACTACGCGGGTCTTTGGACAGCGAAGGAACTTCGCCTAAGCACCAGGACAGGCGTCAAACGATACTTTCTTCGCGAGCAATTCAGCGACGGCAAGTATCTCTTTGACTCCGAATTGGGCCATCCTCTCTTTGAACCCGCATCGATTCCAATGATCAGCAGTGAACCTATCCAGCACGTGCTGGATTACCCTTTGATGGTCAACGACAAAACCTTCAAGGTCACCGCACTGCAAATGGGCAATCCAAACTGCTGCCTTTTCGTGGAAGATTTTGAGGCACTAAATTGGAGAAGCATTGGAAAAGCAATTGAGACTCATCCACAGTTTCCGGATCGCACAAATGTTGTTTTTGTAAAGCCTCTTGATCGAGAGACGATCGAATTGCGCATCTGGGAGAGAGGTGTCGGCGAAACCACTGCGTCCGGTACCTGCTCCTGCGCCGCAGCAGTCGCCTCGATGGTCAAAGGGCTAACGGAGAGACTCGTTCGTGTCATCACTCCGGGAGGCGAGGTAAAGGTCCACTGGAGGGTCGATGATGAGGTTGTGATCACCGGCATTGCTGAAGTAGTCTATAGCGCAGATTGGCTGGCGCCCACCTGATCCGATTTGAGTGTTTTCAGCCGTTCCCAGCAACCCGACAATCCGATGAATCCTCCTCCTAAATCTCCTGTGTTTCCCGCAGCTCGAAATCTAATCGCACTTTTGACTCTTCTGTCCTCAGTGTGCTTGTCGGCGTGCGAGGGAAAGATAGTCAGACAAACGGAGGCCAAACCGGTTCCCAAACCAGCCGAAAAACCCATAGGTTCACCGATGTGGCTGGGGAATTCATCCAGAAATTTTTACGGAACCGGGCCATGGTCGAGTAAAGACCTGGAAGTGGTTTGGGATTTCGAGACCAAACTCACAACGGGACGTCTCCATAAGGATCCCTGGGGCGGATCGAGTTGGCCGGGGCAACCGTCAGTTGACTTGAAGAATGTTTACTTTGGATCAGCGGATGGTTATCTGTACTGCCTTAACAAGCAAGACGGCACTCTGGTGTGGAGTTTCAAAACCGAAGACAGCCTCAAGGCAACCCCTACAATTGCAGGTGATCGGCTGATCGCGAGCGGCCTCGATCACTTCGTTTACTGTGTCAAAATCAGCGATGGCAGCCTTCTCTGGAAATTCAAGACCGGCTTCGAAGTTGACTGTTCGTCAACCATCGTCGATGAACGGGTCTATATTGGCGGCGAAGACGGTTTTTTCTATTGCCTGAATCTTGAGGACGGCTCGTTGATATATAAGACTGAGCAACTGGGCTCGATGGAAGGCAGCTTCTCTCTGGTCGATGGCCGCATTTACATTGGCACCGAACAGGGCGATTTGTACTGCCTCAAAGCTTCCGATGGGTCGACCATTTGGAAAGCCCGCATTGGCGCTGATTCAGATTCGACGCCGGCTGTCGCAAATGGGCTTGTCTATACAGCGGCTGAAAACGGCTTTGTTTACTGCTTCAGACAAACTGACGGCGAGCTGGTGTGGAAGTTTAAGGCTGAGGGAGGCTTTAATTACCCCAAGATTGGCCGGGGATTCTGGGCTAGTCCCGTTGTCGGCAATGGACGCGTTTTCATCGGATCGAGCAACGGTAAAATGTACAGTTTGAGCGCCCACACCGGGCAGGTTGTCTGGGAGCATGTAGTCCGCGGTCCGATTTGGGGTTCGGCACCCCTGGTTGAGGATCGTCTCGTGTTTGGTGACAAAGCCGGGTGGATTTACTCCCTATCGGCGGACGATGGTAAGCGCATCAGCGAACTCAAGATTGGTGATAACATAAATGCTACGCCGGCCGTGGTGGATGGCCGCATTTATATTGGCGCTTTCAACGGGAAGCTTTACTGTCTGAAATAGAATTGCTCGTTTATCTTATCGACAACACAATCGACGGTCAGGGGGCCAGCCCGCGGGAATTGCGCTCTACGCTGGGGCGGATGCGCACCGGTCTGGAAATCCTAATAGAGCCGTTCCATCTCGTTTCCCCCGCAAGGATTAGCGAACTCGGGCCTACGCACATCATCCTGAGTGGCCAGAGCCATCCCTGGGACAATTACTCTCCAGAATCACTCAACGGAGTTAACGAAGCCATCAAAAGCGCGTCTCAACCGATTTTGGGTGTCTGCGGCGGACACCAGCAGATCGCGCTGGCTTACGGAGCTTGTGTTGACTTAATGGCCCGCTTGCAGCCTGGTGAGGGTTACGAGGGCGCAAAAAGGGAACGGGGATATTTCACCATTCAAACGGATCGGAGAGGCCTTTTCAGCGGGTTGCCATCGGAGATGACGGTTTGGCACTCGCACTTCGACGAAGTCAAAGAACTTCCCAGGGGCTTCTATCGCACTGCCTGGAACGAAACCTGTCCGATCCAGGCAATGCAACACGAAAGTCGACCCGTTTTTGGTGTGCAATTTCACCCGGAATTGTTCGACGAGCAACATCCCGATGGCCGCCTTATCCTCGAAGCCTTCCTCAGTAACGCACGCTGTTAGCTTGCGTCGGCAGCCAGACCGGAATTTATCGTGGCGTTCTTCGGCCCCGAGGGCGCTTGGTGGGGGAGGGCCTTTTCACCCCGCTCCGTCCGGCCTTCGGGCGTTTAAACTCCCCAACGGGTAGTTTTTCTGGCCCGTACAACCCCTGCTATTTCAGAATTTAGGCGCAAAACGGGAAAACCGCGCGGGTTGGGTGTCTCCTGATAGGTAGACACTCTCGGAGACCGTATGCTAGCCTCCTTATGAAAAGGCGAGCATTATGCTCGTCTTTTTGTTTAGGCAAGATTTCCAAGGGTGGCTTTCAGCGCACTGCATCAAGGATGCAAGCCCCCAACTCCGGCTGACGTTGTCTCACTCCTTTGAGCCGGGGGTCGAGTCATAGGAAAGAACGGACTCGCGCGGACGCTGAAAGCTAAAACAAAAACTTCGGACAGGAGACCCGAACTGATGAAATCCTTCTTTAGCGGAAGTGCGATCATCGCTTCAGCACTTCTTGTGGGTTCTTTGACTTTTTCCGCCCAACCGTTAGCGGCGGAGACTCCCTTCCACCAGCAAGCCCAAAATCCCAAACAAGACGTGACCACGACCGAACTCGGAGGAGTGATCGGTAAATCATCGAGCGCTCTTACAGGGGCGGTTGTGGAGAGTACCGTGGCGTCTGAGCAGTTTGTAGCAGCCGCAGCACCATACGTGGCGACTGCCTATACTCTGCGAGGCAGGACTGCCAGCGGCCGGCTGGTCGGCCGGGGCTTGATTGCTGCGGATCCTCGGGTGCTACCCCTGGGTTCGCGGGTGCGGCTCGAGGCAGGCACTTTCAGTGGAGAGTACCTGGTAGCCGATACGGGCGGGGCAGTTCGCGGGAAAAGAATTGACATCTGGACACCCAGCAATCGCGAAGCGTTTCGCTTTGGCCGGCGGACGGTGAAGCTCACCGTGCTTAGTTATGGTCCGAAGCGCATCGCGAGAAAAGCTAAGCGTTAAAAGTACCTATTCGACTAATCGAAATCTTGAGGCAAAGGTCAATGACCCTTGCCTCTTTTTCTTAGCGGAAGAGTACAAACATCATTTTCCATTTGCTTTCACCTAATGCGGTCTGCGCGGTACCGTTTGTTGAACCATTCAGGTCCCATGTAACGCAAGCTGTTAGTTTGCGTCTGAAGTTGAGCGCCTCGGTGTCGCCCGCAAACTAACAGTTTGCGTTACATCGTCAGCGAAACAACAGCAGTTTCGTGTAAGTTCGTGGATTCTCTTCTGTAAGTTCGTGGATTCTATTCTTAGCTACAAGGTCACGAAGCATGAGTGCTGTCGACCGAAAATGGAAAATGGAAAATGGAAAATGATGAATGGAAAATGATCTTTTTTACCCACGCTGCCCTCGTGTGACCATTCAAGCCTGCATGGTAAGATGACTCCTTCCCCAAACTATGACGGATTTCCGTAAAATGGTTTCCAATCAGACACTGGAAGAGCAAACAGGACTGTTCACTCGAGCAGCTCCACTCGTGGAGGTAACCCGAGGCAACCTGGTCGAGTCGCGCCACCGTGGACACATCGTTGCTATCGAGCCCAACGGCAAAGTGGTTGCCTTGGCGGGCACACCGGAAACCGTTACCTACCTGCGCTCTTCCGCCAAACCCCATCAGGCCATCCCTCTGGTCGCCTCGGGCGCGGCGGATCACTTCGGCTTCACTGAAACTGAAGTTGCCCTGGCCTGCGCTTCACACAGTGGTGAGCCAATTCATACTGAGACGGCAGCGTCGATGCTGCGTAAGATTCAGCTGGAGCCTTCGGCGCTCAAGTGTGGTACGCACGAACCATACAGCGCCAAGGTCGCACAACAACTGCGTGAACGCGGCGAACAACCGAACGTTCTGCAAAATAACTGCTCGGGAAAACATGCCGGGATGCTCGCGTTGGCGCGCTATTTGAAGGCTCCCACGGAAACTTACGACCATCCTGACAATCCCGTTCAGGTGGCAATCAAGGCTTGTGTGTCGCGGTTTTCCGGGGTACCGCTCGAGGAGATTGCCATCGCCATCGACGGCTGCGGTGTTCCAGTCTTTGGCATTAGCGTGACCGCCATGGCTTTGATGTGCGCCCGACTTGTCGTACCTCCCGGGGATGTTGATGATCGGACTCGGGATGCTTGCCGAAGAATCGTCAAAGCGATGGTGACCTACCCGGAGTTGATCGGTGGAACTGTCGACCGGCTCGATACCGAATTGATGCGCGCCGCCAGCGGCCGATTGATTTCAAAAGTGGGAGCGGAAGGCGTTTATACAGTCGGGATCTTGCCCTGCGAGGAGTGGCCGAGAGGACTGGGCCTGGCCCTGAAGATCGAGGACGGCGATGACCATCGCGCGCGACCCACAGTTGTGATCGAGGCTCTGCGGCAGCTACGCGTATTACGCGACGATTCCCTCGCTGCGGTTGCGCGTTACAGCTCATTTGCCGTGCGAAACCGGCGCGGAGATATCGTCGGCGAGGTCACTCCCCATTTTCAGCTGACCTTTCCCTCCTGATAGTTTTGGTGTCATCGATGACAACTCCAGCCGACACAGTTGAAGAGAATGGCGAGGCGAGACCACCTCTCAGGCGAGATTCATATGGCCAGGTCGATGTCGACTCGGTGCCGGATGTAATCCAATGGTTTCTCGACTATGACCAGCGTGTGGCGGTCATCCGGCATCCGCGCGTCGAAGAGATTTTCCAGTGGAAACAGCGACGGAGTAAGAATGAAGGCGAGGAAGTCTTTATCTTCAACCGCGCTGAAGACCGCCTGGCTATCGGAATCATCCAGGCGCTGGCCGAGAACAGTACCAGACGCGATCTACACTCCTGGATTGGTCAGCTTCTTAATGCACTCGATACAGCTTCGAAGGCAAATGAAACGACGGCCGAAACCTACAAGCTAAACTTGCGTGAGGCCAGCTCAACCGTCACCGAAGCAGCGAAAATTCCGTTTCAACGAGGCCGAGACGAGTTTTTGCTCAACTGCTGGATCGAAAGTCTGTGCACAGCCGAGGCGCGGGTCCTCGGTTGGCTCTACAAAGAGTTCTATGGCCAGCCATTTACTCCCTAGTAGTGCAGAAACACTAAGCCCCTCCTATAACCATGAATGACGAGTTGCGCGCCCAGTTTCCGGTTACCCGGCAAGCAGTCTATTTGAATCATGCCGCGGTTTCGCCGCCTCCCACTCCAACCATTCGGGCCATTGAATCGCAGCTGCTGGACGTCTCTGAGAATGGCTCGCTTAACTATCGCAGCTGGCTGGCAGTCAAGCAGCAGGCTCGGATGGCGCTGTCCTCGATGTTAGAAGCTCGGCCGGAACAGGTCGCTTTTGTGCGAAATACCTCGGATGGCCTTTCTACAGTTGCCAATGGATTGGCCTGGCGCCCAGGCGACAACATCGTGACTTTTCGTAACGAGTTTCCTTCGAATGTTTATGCGTGGATCCGAGTGCGTGATAAGTTCGGAGTCGAACTACGAGTGTGCGAAGAAACCAATGGACGGATCGATCTCGCTGAACTTATCAGCCTTATTGATCGCCATACCCGAATTGTGGCCATCAGCCACGTTCAGTATTCCTCCGGATTCCGAGCTGACCTGGAACGACTTGGCAAAGCTGCGCGCCGGCATGATGCCTTGCTTGTCGTGGATGTAATCCAATCATTGGGAGTCATTCCCATCGATGTCGAAGCAGAACTGATTGATGTTGCCGCTGGAGCCGGGCACAAGTGGCTGCTTACACCTGAAGGGATTGGCTTCTTGTACCTTTCTGGGCGCGCGCGCGAGCGCGTAGAGCCGACGCTGGTTGGTTGGACTAGTGTGCCGGATCCGGATGATTACAATAATTTTTCACAAGGCTGGAATGAAGGAACCCTGGCCTGGGAAACTGGTACCGCGCCTACGTCGCTGTTCTACGGTCTTAAGGCCAGTTTGGATCTTTTGAACGGGATTGGAATCAAACGCATCTTAGAGTACCTCGAGAAGCTGACCGACCACCTTTGCCTGAAACTCGAAGGATCGAATTACGAGGTTGTCAGTTCTCGCGAGAGGTCCGAAAAATCTCAAATAGTGTGCATTCGAAACACCGAGGGCTTAACACCGATATCGCTCTATTCACTCCTTCGCGAACAACACATCATAACGGCTCCACGCGGAGGCCGCTTGCGCATTGCTCCTCACATTTACAACACTTTCGAAGAGATAGACCACCTCGTCGCTACCCTTCCGTCGAGTATCTGAGCGAGCGATTATAGTTCGATTGTACTCGCGAATTTGTATCGAACAGGTACGGTTCGCCGGATAGACAAGGTCGCCACTTTTAGGCGGCATACAAGTAGGAAAGGTGATTTTCGGCCTTTTTGCTGCGCTGAGGCCAAAGGGACCTTCTAGACAATGATTGGCACGGTCATTGCCAAACAGGAAATCCAGACAAGAAGGGTAGATAAAGGGTAAATCGGGTCAGGCTCGGAAATTGCGGTGAGTGGAGGCTTTGGGGGAGGCATTCTCTCACAGGTTTTTGAAAAAGCGGATGACAATTCTTTCGGGGGAACGGAGTTGTTATTTGCACGCAGTTACTGGGCATCATAGCGGTGCTGCTGATTGTCGTCCTGATCGGGGCTTGGGGGAGCCTCCCAGGAAAGATCAGCAGCCCGCAGTATTTTTGGGGCTTGCGCCACTTGTGGAGTTAGCTTCAATAAAAGAAGCGCGTTGGGTAACACCAGCGCGCTTCTTGTCTTTGGAGGCAGCTTTGATTTAAGACGCAGTTCGCGAAGAACCCACTAAAGAGGCTGTTTAGCTTTGCTCCAAAGCCACAAAGAGGCACAAAAGCACAAAGGTCTTCCATAAATCGTTTGCGCTTTTTGTGCTTCTTTGCGGCCTTGCAAAGCCGAAGTAGACGTTTGAGGCAAAGCTAGGCTGCTTCGAAGGTCACTGACGCCCGGGTAAGAGTCGGGCAGGATCAGTCTGGGCAGTCATTTCGTCAAGGTTCAATCGCAGCATACCGCCAGCATCTGAAAATGCTTCAGTTGTGGCCTGTCTCGCACGCCTGCGGGCGAACAAGACCCCACCCAAAAGGCCTCCGAGGCCAAAACATCCGATGAGCGTGAGTCCCGAAGCTTTGACGACCGCTACCAATACTCCCAGCGTAGTTTCGGTATAGCGCCTTTGGGCTTCCTTAAACCAATAAGGATTATCACCCAACCACTGAACGACCTGTTCGTACTGAATCTTGTCAATCAACGCGTTAGCTATCTGGTCACTTGGCGCGTTGAAGACGAACACAGTGTAGTTTCCGACGCGACGATATGCGGAGGGCACCGGCTGGTTCTGAGTCCGCAACTCCTGGAGCTTCGCAGAGATCACCCGGTCATTATCGGCCGCTAGCTGAGGTGTGTTGAACTCAACAATCGTCACTCTGGCCGCACCGTAACTTGCCACCACCGCATCTGCGTCACCCACCGAATCCAGCACGGATAGCACCGTTTGCTCCGGGGCAATAGCCTGCAGCGATTTGAATCCAGCAAAATAGAGGGCTCTCTTTTGTGCTTCTTCCCAATCAGGTAGATGCTTCACAAGTACTGGAATTTCCCCTTCACTCTTGTCTAATTGGTCGGACAACAGACGCGCAAATTCGAGCGCTTCACCGCCTTCATTGTTGTTCGAGGCGGGACCTGTTATGCGGACGAATGTCCTTCCTTTATAAAAAACCAGACGGCCATTACCAATCGCGCCTGCCGTGCCGATGCGGCCATCAATAAGGGCGTTTTCCTGTCCGGCGTCAACCCGCATTCCCTCGGCAGCAATTGTCAGAAGGGAGTATGCATCGGCGTCTCTGGAAAACTGCACCAGCTCAACAAAAAGTGGTTTTCCATTTTGGATTCGGTATTCAGCTTCGGCGCCATTCACACGTGTGGGTGCAGACGAGTTTAAAATGTCGGGGTTCAGCAGACCTTGTTTCACCAGAGTTTCAAGCGGTCGAATCGATCTGATCTGCCGAAACCCTCCGATTTTTGTCGGCAAGAGTATCTGTAGTTCGGCCGAGACCGGCTTAGCCAGGCAAGAGCCGCCTGCCAGCGCAAAACTAAAACTCAAAACTAGAAGGTTAAACACAGATTTCATGCGTTCAAATCATCCCGCTCAGCCTTAGAACCCGGATACATTTGGATGTTCCGCAAACAAGCAGGGTTTGCACGAGGATGACACCCGGATGCAGTTTAATGCCAGCGACGCAACTGGCGCAAAAGGAGGTCCGCGTAGTGGCGGGGATTGCTGATGTTGTGAAGGATCGTTGTGCCCCCAGCCTCGCTGGCATTGTCGACGATCACATCGCCGAACCCCATGATTCGTTGTGGAATCGATGCGGAAACGGTGACGTCCTGAATTTTGCTGAGGGGAATATTGCGCGTGGTTCTGGCGATTAGGCCAGTGTCGATCTCGAGCGTTGAATCCGTTACGGTGTAGCGAATCATATTGCGTCTGAGATGGTAATAAGCGGGAATCAACAGCACTGAGAGGGCAATTGGAATAGTGATGTATGCCGGAATATCGACCAGCGCTAGCAGAAAAACAAGAGCAATCGCTCCGAGAATAGCGAGTGCGTAACCAAGCTTAATGAAAATTAGCGTAGGGCGAACGGTGAATACTGTGTGTTGCAGGTTCTCGTCGGCTTCCAGCGTTGCGGGAAGACCGGTCTGCGAGCGAACAATACGAGTAGCTTCAGGATCACCAGCCGGCGAGCCGCAGTTAGAGCAGAAACGCACACCGGGAGGAACGTAGGATCCACAATTTGAGCAGTGCATTTGTTAACCTCGAAATAAGCTGGCAAACCCAGAATACCCCGATTTGCGAGCTACGACGCTACTATACCGAATCAAGCGCGGTAGGCTAAACGTAAAACGAGGCGGAACCCCTTGAAGGTTCCGCCTTACTGGATAAGTCGCACTTAGGATTTGGAGATTTGAGATCTGAAGCCGGCAACCTGGATTGGGTCTGTGGTCTTGGGACGCCGGCAACCTGGATGGCGTACGGAGTCTTGGAGTGCCGGCAACCTGGATGGGGTACGGATTATTGGGGGTTGGAGATAGGAAATCTTAGATCTCAAATTTGAGATCTGCCATTCGCTCACTGACTGACCAGTTGCAGCCGCCCGTCTGGGAGCCTCACAGCAAACACGCTGCGCTCGTAAACCCTTAAAGGCTCTTTCTGCTGCACGGTTGCTATTTGCTCCCGCGTTAGTCGATTCGCACTTTGTACTGCAAGCGGATCACGAATCAAAGCATAACGTCTACTGATCCTTCGGACGTATTCCTGAGTTTCGGCGTAGGGCGGTATGTTGTAGCCATACTTCATTACTGCCCCTTCGCCGGCATTGTATCCGGCCAACGCAAGTGGGACATCGCCATTAAACTGGCCCAAAAGGAACCGCATGTATCTCGCCCCGCCTTCTATGTTCTGGCGCGGGTCGAAAATATTGGTGACGCCAAAACGCAAAGCTGTTCCGGGCATCAACTGCATCAGGCCCCTGGCGCCCTTCGGAGAAATCGCCTGCCGCTTGAACGTCGATTCCTGGTGCATGATTGCGTACAACAAAAGAGGATCTACTGAATTGCGGCGGCCTGATTCCACGATGAAGCCGTCAACGGTTGTGTCGCCCGTGGTGAATCCGTCGAGCGAGCCGCTAACATTCAGGCTGGTGAGTTGAGTAAGTGGGGCATCCGAGGGGGTATAAACAAGATTACCGGTTGAAGTGAGTTTCCGGGCTCGTGAAGATCTCTTGCTTGCCTGGGCAGGGGGAGGTGGTAGCTGGACCTTGACCCCGGCTGCAAAGTCGAAGTTATCGACCTGGTAGTTTGCGGGAGTTTGGGCCATGCCGGTAGCAGCGCCGGTCAACAATAGGGCGATTATCAGGAGGGGGGTTTTCATAGTTTGTTGTTCGGTTCTGGGCTTCCGCGGTGCTTGCCGGCAGGTGAAGCAGATTGGGATGGGGTTCGTCCCACCTGTAAGCCGGAAAGATAGTAACACAGTGAGTTCAAACTGTGCCAACAGTGTTGGGCGCTAGCGCGTAAGTTCTTTGTTTCCTAGGGAGTCAGGAGTCGGGAGTCGGGAGTCGGGAGTCTGGAGTCGGGAGTCTGGAGTTGCGAGTCGGGGTTGCGGAATCAGGAGTCGGCGTCCCAGCGTCTGGAGTTGGAAAACGAGTCACTGCTCCCGACTCCGGACTCCAGACTCCAGACTCGCGACTCCCGACTCGCGACTCGCGACTCCAGACTCCAAGACTCTTGACAGCGGTAGTATGATACCCGCGCTTTTGGTAATGCCTCACACTACGGATTAACCCGCGCGCACCTGCGCGCCTCACAAAAGGAAAATAAAAAATGAAGAAAGTATTGACCCTCACGCTCTCACTGCTTCTTCTTTGCTCAGCAGAAGCATTTGCCCGCAACACTCAAACAGCCAGCTCAAGCAAGTCAAACGCTGGCGCGAACTCCAATCGAAAACGCGGTCCGGTCTTTCGCGCAACGAAGGATCAAATTAATCAAGCGCAGGCGATTCTGAAGGAACGCGGCTTTTATGCCGGCGAACAAACAGGAAAACTTGACGATGCCACACGGGATGGCTTGAGGAAGTATCAACAAGCCGAAGGACTGAAATCGACTGGGACTCTCAACAAGGTCACGCTCGAGAAGATGGGTGTCCCCCTAACAGACCGACAAAAGGCCATGTAGTCACGGTCTCGGGCGGCGAAGATTTGCCAAGGGCCAACACCCGAGGCAAAAGAGCGCGAGCGCGCGTTTTGGGGGGCATTGCGTGCGCTCGCGTTTCATATCCACAGATTTCGCAGGCATCTCATCCGCAGATTACGCAGATTACACAAATTAAGAAGACAAGCAGGTGGCAGTTGGAGAAGGCATCTTCAGCTTTTCTGCTTTCTGCTTTTCGCCCTCTGCTTTTTGTCTTTTAATCTGTGTAACAAACCGCAATTTCTTGTTTTCTTGAGCAGGTTTTTTGGCAAGTAAACAAACCGATCCACGAAATTACACGAACCGAAAAACAACTGACACGAAAGCTCCTCGATTTATTTCGTGTAATTTCGTGGATCATGTCTCAGGTTTTTTGGTTGCGGCTCTGCTGCGCTGCGTAATCTGTGTAATCTGCGGATGAGATGCCTGCGTAATCTGCGGACCCTACACTGCGCCCAGGAGCCTTTCTACAACACCATAACTAGCTTGCAGGGCCTCGCCTAATTTCTCTGTCTGATTGCCACCGCCCTCGGCCATGTCAGCCTTACCGCCGCCGCGACCTCCCACGATTGGCGCCAGCTCTTTTATTACTTGACCTGCCGGTACCCTCTTCGCCAAGTCGGCTGACGTGCGAACAATCAATGACACTTTTCCTTCGCCGCTGCGACCGAGAACAACTACACCGGATTTGATGCGCGCCAGTAGAGTATCGGAAAGCTGTCGCATCGCCGCAGCGTCGAGGCCCCTTGCCTCGCGTGCGAGCACACGCACTCCGGCGACATCTCGCGTTTCGTCGCCATTAGATGACGCAGTCCCGCCGGCGCCGCTGGCGATCTTTAAACGCAGCTCATCCGCCTCGCGTCTCGCTTTTTTGAGCTCATCCTGTAACTTTGCTACGGTTGCAGGCAGTTCGGCCCGCGAGGTTCGCAAACCGCTGGTCACCTGATCCACCAGCAACTCGTCTTCCCGGAAACGCTCATAGGCATCGAAGCCAGTAATTGCGCGGATGCGGCGCACGCCAGACGCGATCGACTCGTCACTTGTAATCTTGAATACTCCGATGTCGCCGGTGGCCCGTACGTGTGTGCCGCCACAGAGTTCTTTCGAGAAACCCGGCACAGTCAACACACGCATCATCCCGGCATACTTTTCGCCGAACAGGGCCATCGCGCCTGAGCGGATTGCGTCTTCCACCGGCATGACATCCGTTTGCACGGTTACGTTTCTCAACACCTGAGCGTTGACGAGGCGCTCAATCTCGGCGATCTCTTCGGCGGTCAGCGCCTGGTAATGCGTAAAGTCAAAGCGCAAATAATTGGGCGCTACAATCGAGCCTGCCTGTTTGACGTGGCCGCCCAGAACCTCGCGCAAGGCGGCGTGCAACAAGTGCGTCGCCGTATGGTTTCGTCGGGTAGCATCGCGTCTTTCGGCGTCTACCTGGGCAACCACCACCTCACCCACGCGCAGCGAACCTTGCTCAACCTTGACTCGATGAACTATCAAGCCGCTGACCGGGGATTGTGTGTCGCTGACAATTGCGTGTGCGTTGCCGGTGGCCAGCGTGCCCGTATCGCCGACCTGACCTCCCGACTCTGCATAGAAAGGAGTCCGATCAAGAACGACCTCGCCTTCTTCACCCGCGTTCAACTCTGCTACTTCGCTCTCCGCTTTGATGAGGCCAACGATCTTTGCCTCGTCAATCCGCGTTCCGTCATAGCCGGTAAACTCGTTCTGTCCGCGTGCGGCTGTTGCGCCATAAGCCGGTCTGACTCTCGTTGAGGTGTCCGCGGCCTCGCGTTCCCCTTTGCGCTGTATTTCCTTCAGCGCCGACTCGAAAGAGTGGCCAAACTCTTCCTCGTCCAATGGGAAGCCACGTTCCTCGAGTCCCACCCGGATCAAATCCCGAGGGGTTCCGTAAGTGTCGTAGAGGCGAGCCAGACCGCTGAATTCCGGCCAGGAGCCTTTCGGAGTTTTGCTCAACAACTCTTCAAGCTTTTGCAAGCCCACGGTCAATGTCGCGCCAAACCGCTCTTCCTCCAATTTCACCATTCGCTCAATGAAATCGCGCGAGGCTTCTAATTCGGGATAAGCCTGGTGCATCTGATCAACTACGAAGTTTGTCACTTTATGGAAGAACGCTTCTTCGAAACCCAGGGCATGTCGGCCGTGATAGATCGCCCGCCGCATGATTTTTCGCAGTACATAATTGCGGCCCTCGTTGCCAGGTAAAATACTGTCGGCGATGGAAAAGGCAGTGGTCCGCGCGTGATCGGCGATCACCCGCATGGCAAACCCTTCCGCCGTTTCACTCTCGTAGTGGCGGTCTGACAACTTCGCCGTAAAATCGATAATCGGCCTGATCAGATCGGTGTCGTAATTTGAAGTGACTCCCTGCATGATCGCGGCAATTCGCTCCAACCCGGCGCCCGTGTCTACAGATGGCTTTGGCAAGGGTGTCTGCACGATCTCGCCGGATTCATTTTTGGTGCGCTCGTACTGCATGAACACAAGGTTCCAAAATTCCAGAAAGCGCCCGCCGTCTCCACCCTCGACAAACGCCTCAAGCGAAAAATCCTCGCGATCGAGTTCCGTCCAGTCGCCCCTTGCTCCTTCAGGAAAGCGAAAATCGCGAGTGACATGAGCCAGATCGATGAAGATCTCAGAGCATGGACCACAGGGACCGGTGTCGGCCATCTGCCAGAAATTATCTTTTTCGCCGAGTCCATAAATACGTGAATCCGGAAGACCCGCAACCTCTTTCCACAACGCCCTGGCCTCATCGTCGTCTCGAAACACAGAGACACGCAGGTGCTCGGCGGGCATCTTCAAGACCTGGGTCACAAACTCCCAGGCAAGCTGAATTGCCTCGCGCTTGAAGTAATCGCCGAACGAAAAGTTTCCCAGCATCTCAAAGAACGTATGATGGCGGGCGGTCTTACCGACTTCATCAAGATCATTGTGCTTTCCGCCCGCCCGGACGCATTTTTGCGACGAAGTGGCACGGACATAGTCGCGCTTTTCCAGGCCCAGGAAGACGTCTTTAAACTGATTCATGCCCGCGTTGGTGAAAAGCAGCGTCGGGTCGTTGGCGGGCAAAAGGGGGCTCGAGCGCACCCGGGTATGGCCGTGCTCTTCAAAGTACTTAAGAAAGGTTTCGCGAATCTCGTTGCCGGTCATTGATGCTTCCGTCAGTAGTTAATAGTTCGTTGTTCAGGGGCGATTATCGCGTCCCAAATCTTGAGTTTAGCACGCGCGTCTTGAGCGCGCGAAACAGTGCGCTTCTTTTCTCAATAGCTGTCCTCATCAATGTCACCGCGCGTAACCGCTCTGACTCGTTCACTAACGAGTTCAAAGGCAAAGCCCTGGCGCAGCAGGTGATCAAAAAGCTTTCTGGCGTCCTCGCGCGACTGCGGCCGGCCTCGCAGGCGCACCCGTTTCTCGATGGCCCGGTCGATTAATTCCTCTTCCGACGTCTCCTTGAAAACGAGATCCAGAGCCTCGCCGGCAACTTTCCCCGCAATCTTCTTCAACATGAGATCGCGCTCGAGCCTTTTTCTGCCGAGCGGCTTTTGCTTGACTCGCAAAGAGGCGTATCCAAAAGCAAATCGTTCGTCATCAAGATAGCCATATTCACGCAAACGAGCGATCACTTCTTCAACGACCGTGTTGGTTGCACCTCGCCCTTCGAGCAGGCGTTCGCGCAGCTCCGCTACAGAGCGGGGTTTGGCTGCGAGCAGTTTTACGGCCCGCTGAAAAGCACGACGGCGTTTCTCTTCAGGCGAAAGACTAGTATTCGCCGGAGCTTCCTTTCTCAGGGAACTTCGCTTTCGCATGCCAGATATTCTCCTGCAAGGCTGCACGAAAAAGGTTTCAGCACAGATTAACGCAGATAAAGCGGATTCGATCAGCTTCCTAAACAAAGAGTAGTGCTCTATTAGGAAATAGAGCACTACCGAACATTTACTCAATTATGGGACAGAACTCAGAACCGAGGAGCGTTAGCCACCGTTCAGTTGCTCAATCACGGCTTTGGCACAAAAAGTCGAAATCCCACAGACGGAAGTGTGTGGATTACTTCAGATCCTTTCTACAACCAATTAATCTCAAGTATGGCGCGTGTAGCGCGTTGGCTGTTTAAGACTCGCGTTTTAGACAGGATCTGAACAATCCACACACTTCCGTGTGTGGGATTCAACTCTTCTACAAATCTTTAAGCGCCGAGGTTTCGAATACAAACAATTGATCCTGTTCCATTACGTTGGGACAGGAGCAACCGGCAATTTACAATAGCCTTATGGACGGACTGTTAGTCATCGACAAACCGGCGGGTCTGACTTCTCACGACGTGGTTGAGCAGGCGCGCAGGATTTTGCGCGTGCGGCGGATCGGCCACACAGGTACGCTCGATCCTTTTGCAACCGGCGTTTTGATTTTGCTTGTAGGACACGCCACCAGACTTGCCCAGTTTTTGAACAACCACGAAAAAGAGTATGAAGCGGTAATCAGACTTGGTTTCGCGACGAACACGAGCGACCTAACTGGCACACCTTTGGAAGAGACGAGGCAGCCCGTGCACTTGCGCGAAACTGAGATTGAACCGGCGCTCGAGAGCTTTCGCGGCAACATCCAACAGGTGCCGCCGATGTACTCAGCTAAAAAGAGAGATGGCCGAAAGCTCTACGAACTCGCTCGACGAGGAATGGAAGTTGAGCGAGTCCCCGTGGTGGTCTGCATACACGAGTTGGAACCCATCAAACGCGATGGCGCTTTTCTAAAAGACAATCTTGATGGCACTGCTGATTTGAAGGTTCGCGTAGTCTGTTCCGCAGGCACTTACATCCGCACGCTTGCTGAAGACTTCGGCAGACGACTGGGCACGGCGGCGCATTTGGCAGAACTGCGTCGTACCCGGGCCGGAGATTTTGCTGAATCGGCGGCGGCCACGCTGGAACAACTCAGGGAGAGCGTAGTCGAGGGATCGCTGGGAACAATTCTCCGGCCTCCAGGCCCAGCGCTCTCACGACTGCCTTTTGTGCATCTAAGCCCTGAGGATGTGAGCCGGGCGAGGCACGGCATGGGAGTTCGGAGGCTTGAAGAAGCATGGCCAGATGGAGGTCGGATAAGAATGCTGGACGAGCAAGGTAATCTAATCGCGGTGGGCGATTTTGATGAGCAAACCAGGCTCTTGCATCCGCGCGTTGTTCTGGCCGAGCAAAAATAGAGATTGACTTGCTCCCTTGGACCCTGTGCTATACTGGTCGCAACTAAGGAAGCGCGCCCGTGCGGGCGCTTCCCCAAAGTCCTCCCGAGTTCCCAATTGAAAAGATCATTGAGAATTCGTGCTTCGAAGATGCGGCGCACGCTACGCGCGCGTGCCTGCATATCGAGGGACGCTCATGACAGGCGTGGTCTATCCCTACACGCTATCCACGCGCGAAGGCCGATGAGGTTTGTAACAAGGCTATGGAAGAGCAGGATGGCAACAATAAGTTCAATATCAGCGAACGTCTGGAAGATCTGCGCCGCCAGCACGAAGCCCTGCGCTGGGAAGGCTCATTTCGCGACTACTTCGAACTAGTCACACAGAATCCGCGTATCGCTCAACTGTCACATGCCCGGGTCAATGACATGGTCCATGCGGCAGGTATCGAGAGGCTCAACGAAGGTACTCACCACGAAATCATTTCGTACAACTTTTTTGCGCCCGAACTGTTCGGCATCGAAGAGCCGATCGCCAGGCTGGTGGAGTATTTCAAGTCGGCGGCCCAGAGGCTCGAGGTGCGCAAACGCATTCTGCTGTTGATGGGTCCAGTCGGTGGTGGCAAGTCAACCATCGTGAACATGTTGAAGCGCGGCATGGAGGATTGGACCAAGACCGAAGTCGGCGCCGTGTACGCGATCAAAGATTGCCCGATGCACGAAGAGCCGCTGCATCTGATTCCGCACCAATTGCGAGCGGAGATCGAAAAGCATTACGGCATTTACATTGAAGGCGACCTGTGTCCCCAGTGTCGTTATGCCCTGGATCACACCTACAACGGGCGCCACGAAGACGTTCAGGTTCATCGCGTGATCTTCTCGGAAAAGGAAAGAGTAGGTATCGGCACCTTCTCGCCAAGCGATCCAAAATCACAGGACATCACAGAGCTGACCGGCTCAATCGACTTGGCCACCATCGGCGAAGTCGGCGTCGAGTCTGACCCGCGCGCTTATCGCTTCGACGGCGAGCTCAATATTGCCAATCGTGGGCTAATGGAATTCGTGGAAATGCTGAAGGTTGATGAGAAGTTTCTCTACAGTCTTCTCACCCTGTCGCAGGAACAAAGCATAAAAACCGGCCGCTTTGCGATGATTTATGCGGACGAGGTGATCCTCTCTCATTCGAACGAAGCCGAGTACATTGCCTTTGCCGGGAACCGCAAATCCGAAGCGCTTCAGGACCGCATCATCCTCGTGCGCGTCCCTTACAACCTGCGCGTTTCCCAGGAAGAACGAATTTACGACAAGTTGCTGCGTCAGTCCGAAGTGCTTCGGAATGTCCACCTTGCTCCCAACACGCTCAAAGTGGCTGCCATGTTTGCGGTGATGACCCGTTTAGAAGAACCAAAGCGTCAAAATGTCGACCTCGTCAAGAAGATGAAGCTCTACGACGGCGAGGATGTCGAAGGATACAAGACAAAGGACGTACGCGAGCTGAAAGAAGAGACGGTGCGCGAGGGCCTGGACGGCATCAGTCCCCGCTACATCATCAACCGGCTCTCGAGCGCGCTGGTGAGGGATGGCGTCACCTGCATCAACCCGATCGACTCGCTACGGGCGATCAAGGACGGATTCGAGCAGCATACCGGCATCAGCCCGGACCAGCGGGAGCGATATTTGAATCTCATTTCGCTGGCGCGCAAAGAATATGACGAACTGGCCAAGATCGAGGTCCAGCGGGCGTTTGTCTACTCGTTCGAGGAGATGGCGCGCACCATGTGCAATAACTATCTGGACAACGTCGAAGCCTACTGCAATAAAGAACGCATCAAGGACCCAATTACTGAAGAAGAAATGGATCCGGACGAGCAGTTGATGCGCTCGATTGAAGAGCAGATCGGCGTTACGGAAAACGCGAAGAACACTTTCCGCCAGGAGATCCTGATTCGCATTTCTTCCTACGCGCGCAAAGGAAAGCCTTTTGAATACAACTCGCACGAACGACTTAAGGAAGCAATCGAGAAAAAGATCTTCGCCGATCTAAAGGATGTCGTGAAGATTACAACCTCGGCCAAAACTCCTGATCCGGATCAGTTGCGCAAGATCAACGACGTGGTTGATCGCCTGGTGAAGGAGCATGGCTACTGTCCGGTCTGCGCGAACGAGTTGCTAACTTACGTGGGTACCTTGCTGTCCCGCTAAGTTGGCGAGGACCGCCCTATATCCTGTCCGCCGTGGCCAGCCGGATTGGTAAACAAGACGCCCGCGCTCTCAAGATTCCAGAGTGCGGGCGTTATGATAATCAGTATGAAGAAACGCTATTGGCTAGCGGGAGCAGCAACCGCGGCAGTCGCCGCCAAGCTTCTCCTGCGCCCACGGGACGTCGATTGGCAGACCAACCGCGATCTGATTTTTCACTCTGAGTACTCGCGCTTTGCCAGGGTCAACGGAAAACGGGTGCATTTTCAGGATGCCGGCAATCTCGATGGAGTGCCGCTGATCCTGATTCACGGCTTTGCCTCTTCAACTCTGGTCTGGAGCAAGGTTTTCCTGCGACTGGCCGATGCCGGGTTCCGCGTTATCGTGCCGGATCTGCTCGGGTATGGTTATTCAGATAAACCCCGTCGAGCTGAATACACGATTGAGGCGCAGGCAGAGACGATCATCGGTCTGATGAATTATCTCGAGCTGCCGGACGCAGTTGTTGTGGGCAGTTCCTACGGCGGCGCTGTGGCTGCGACCTGCGCGCTCGACTACCCGGATCGCGTGAACAAACTGGTGCTGGTCGGGGCCGTGAACAACAACGAGCCCCGTAAGTTTGCGCTGCTGCGTTTGTTTGGGTCGCCGCTGGTGGGTGATGTGGTTGGACCTCTGCTGATCGGCTCGCGCCGCTTGCTGCGAATGCGAATGAAGAGAGTTTATGACCGGCATTCCTGGGTCCTTGACGAAAAGCGCGTCGAAGCGAGGCACCAACCGCTGAAAACCCGAGCTACCCATCGGGCCATTATTCGCACCGTGCGAAGCTGGGACGCTGAACGGGTGTCGCTTGACGCGCATCTAATCGCACAGCGAACGCTGCTGCTGTGGGGTGAGACTGATCAGGAAGTGCCGCTCGCTGATGGCGAACGCCTGCATCAGAAAATCGAGGGCTCGCGATTGATCGTTTTTCGCGAGTGCGGCCATCTGCCGCACGAGGAGTATCCCTCGGCATTTGTCGAAGTAATCGCTCACTTTTGCTCAGACGAGCTTGAATTAACGCAACCGGAAGCAGTCACCGGCTAGGCATCACGACTCAGGATTTTAACCAGTCATGGCAATTCAACGTAACGATTGGTCGTTGCAGCGCAAGGGCGTTATAGATCAGGACCGCCATAAAGAGCGGGTCAAAGAGGCGATCCGTAAGAACCTTGGATCGATCGTTTCCAGCGAATCAATCATTCTTTCCGACGGCAAGCGCACGGTCAAAGTTCCCATTCGTGCCCTGGATGAATACAAGTTTCGCTTCGATCGAAAACGAAAACATGTAGGGCAGGGGGACGGCAAGACGCGCGTCGGCGATGTGATTGGCCGCGAGACCCAACCCGGGAGCGGCGCCGGTTCCGGCCAGGCAGGTCAGGAAGCCGGCGCGGACTACTACGAGGCCGAAGTCAATATCGATGAGATTGCAGCCCTGATTTTTGAAGATCTGCATCTCCCTTTTCTGGAAGAAAAAGCGAAAAAAGCCGTCCAGTCGCGCAAGACCCAATTCAACGAAATAAGACGCACGGGAGTAATCGCCAACCTCGACAAACGCCGGATGATTCTGGAAAACATTAAGCGCAATGCCCGCGAAGGCAATCCGGCGCGGTTCGGTGATATCAGGAAAGAGGATCTGCGGTTTAAAACGTGGGAAGAAGCGATGCGCTATGAGTCGAATGCGGTGGTCATCGCGATGATTGACGTCTCGGGCTCGATGGGTGAATTCAAGAAGTATGTGGCACGCTCGTTTTACTTCTGGATGGTCCGGTTTCTGCGCACAAAGTATGACAACGTGGATATCGTCTTCATTTCGCATCATACCGAAGCAAAAGAGGTCACCGAAGAACAGTTCTTTACGCAGGGGGAATCTGGCGGCACCGTGGTTTCATCGGCTTATCAACTGGCACTCGACATTATTCAGCAACGCTATCGACCGCAGGACTGGAACATCTATCCGTTCCACTTCTCTGATGGAGACAACTACTACTCGGACAACGACGAAGCCGTGCGCCTGGCCGGTGAGCTAATTAATACGTGCAATCTCTTCGGATATGGCGAGATCGGCGAAGAGGGTTCGGCAAGTTATCGCCGCGCTTCGGGCGCGCTGCTGTCGATATTCAATGATCGTCTAAAGGACCGGGAGCGATTTGTCGGCGTGCGCATTGACGACAAGGAAGATGTCTATCCAGCGCTCAAGCAGTTCTTCGGCAAGCGAGGGGTCGAGACTCCGAATTAGCCGACCAGTCCGGCTGACAACTATTATGGAAGATCGCGAAATAAGAGCGCTGGAGAAATCGCTCGAGCAGATCTGGGATGTTGCTCGCAAATTCGGGCTCGATCCGTTTGCCACCAATTTCGAGATTGTTCCCGCAACGGTGATGTATGAAGTCAGCTCGTATGCCCTGCCGGGCCGCTATTCACACTGGACCTTCGGCAAGGCCTATCATCGGATGAAGACCATGTACGACTTCGGCCTTTCGCGGATCTACGAAGTCGTAATTAACACCAACCCCGCCTATGGTTTTCTGCTGGAAACCAACAGTCCGGTGCAAAACAAGATGGTGATAGCTCATGTGCTGGGCCATGTGGATTTCTTCAAGAACAATGCCTACTTCTCAAAAACAAATCGAAGAATGGTGGAAAGCGTATCCACTCACGCCCACCGTTTGATGGGATATGAATTCAAGTACGGCCGCAAGAATGTCGAGAAGTTCCTCGACGCCGTATTGGCGATTGAAGAGCACGTCGATCCCAACTTCTTCATCAAGCGCGAAATCTCTGCCGAGGAGGAACAGCGGCGCCTCGGCCAGCGCCCGCCGGAGGGTCGATACGATGACCTTTGGCATCTGGACGATCCGAGTTTTGGGCGCATTGCCAGGGCCACTGAAAGTATCGAACACACGAGCGATAAGCCGCGTGAGCGCCTTCCCGAGAAAGACATTGTCTTCTACCTGATGAAAAATTCACCGAGCCTGGCTGCCTGGCAACGTGACGTGATGGCCATGGTGCATGAAGAGATGGAGTATTTTGTGCCCCAGATGCAAACCAAGATCATGAACGAGGGTTGGGCCAGCATTTGGCACGCGCGCATCATGCGCGAGCTTGACCTTTCCGACAATGAGCACATTGAATTTGCGGGGCTGCATTCCGGCGTAGTATCGCCGCAGAAGGGCCAGATCAATCCTTACTACCTTGGCTATAAGATTTGGGAGGACATTGAGAAGCGCTGGGACAATCCGACCGCTGAAGAGCGCGAGCAGTTTCAACGGCCTGGTGGAGAAGGGCGCGAAAAGATCTTTGAGGTGCGAGAAATGGAGAACGACGTTTCGTTCCTCCGTAACTATCTCACCGAAGAGCTTTGCGAAGACCTGGATCTATTTGTTTACGAACTGGTGGAAGAAGAAGAGTGGACCATCACGGAAAAGAAATGGAAACGGGTTCGTGATCAGCTGGTTGTCAACATGACCAATTTCGGCTTTCCCTATCTTCAGGTCGAAGACGGCGATTACAACGGCAATCGCGAGCTGTACCTGAAACATTGTTACGAAGGCACTGAACTAGACATGCGCTACGCCCGCAAAGCACTCGAGCATGTGCACACGTTGTGGGGGCGCTCCGTACACTTAGAAACCGTTGTTGATGAGGAAAAAACTGTGCTGCACTACAACGGTGAAGAACATCAGGAAGATTGATTGCCCAACAGCCTCACGCCCAAACGCTTAGCCAACCCTGCGCCACCCCAGCCCATAACCACGTCGTGATTCCAACTAAAGACCGGCCGAGCTATCGGCGCCAGATAGTTCATCCAGGCTTTTGTGGTCTGGACCTTCCAATCGTAGCGGGCAGAGGTTACCTGACCATCGTTTGAGAACTGCCAGCGACCGGTTCCCTGCAATTCACCTATAGCCCTGCCTTCGATGACGTTAATCGGTTCAACGCGCGTTGTTTCCATCTCGAATATCAGGCGATACGGTAACTTGCTCTTCCAGGTGTAACGATGAATGGCGCCGACATAATTCGCCTCGCCATCTTTAACACGCTCCACCTTTTCAACGCCCCGCCACCACGCCGGCCAGTCCTCAGAGTGGAAGATGAGATCCCAGACTTGCGCTTGCGGAGCTTCCAAACGCCAGATAGTTATGAATTTATACTCGGCCATGGCCTTAGACAAAAAGTCCGTCAACCAGTCCGTGCAGCGGACGATCGAGAATAGCCCAGCGATTTATCGCTGGGATTACAGCTCTCCCAGCAGTGTGGCTGGTTTACATATTAAGCGCTTTGCCCACGGAAGGATCTCGCCGGATGCGCCAAATCTTCGAATCAAGGTAGTAATGGATCAAAGCGTAACCCCAAAGGAAGGCCACGCCCAGTTGAACTGGCAACGACTGCTCTGTTACCAGACCGTTGCCACTCTTGAGGCTTAGATAACCCAAAATCTGACGCGGACCCTGGTACAGCAGGCCAAACAAAATACCAAAACCCACGTAGTAGAGTAGCCGCCGGCTGATTAGCTCGGCAGCGCCATACTGTCCGCGAGCGGTGCTGACACCGGTTTCACCGATCGAATTCTGTGACCTCGAGCGGTACTTTTTGTTGTGAAACCAAATCAGACGATGATATTGCAGATTGTGATAGATCGTCAGAATGGCCACGATGGCCAGCGGCTTGTGCGGCATTGGCGTCAACAGCACAACCCAATGCAACGGAATCGCCGCGGCCAATAGCAGGTACTTGGGAGCGTTCAGAGGTTCTCCGCCAATTAGCCTCTGTAACTGTCGCCCCAGCCAAATTATCCCGATCACAATGGTTCCGGCGAGCAAGAGCAGAGCCAGCATGTTGACTCCCTGCAAGAGCACGCTCGGGACGCGAGCCATAGCCTCGCGGTCGCTGGCGATAAAAGCTACAAAAGGATAGTTGAAAGCAAAGAACAACAGCAGGCGATCAAGCGTATTGTCGACCGTTGCCAGATCGTTGTTTTTCTTCTTATATAGAACCATGAAGCCGTAATGCTGCTTTACGAGGTGGTAATAGGCCCACAGCGCCGCAATGAAGAAGAAGAAAAAGCCTGCGCCCAGCAAGACCAGGAGCGGCCCCACCAAAAAGAAGAGCAGCGAACCCCAAAGCAGTCTGGCCCGACTACGCCGTTCGGCTCGATCGAAGTAGGTACGCGAAAAGGTGCCAAAAACGTGCGGTGCGTCTATGAGAATGGCCCACAGCGCCACCATGGGCAGCAACGGCATAAAACCACTGACATAGAGTATAAAGAGCGCATAGCTGGAAACCACGGAACCAATGAACCAGAAAAGATCGTCACGGCCGCTAATGATCCAACGCATCGAGACCGGGCGTGATGCAGATTGGGATGTTACTGTTTCCGCTGTTGCAGCCATCGTCCTCATCCTGGGCTGTTGTTGGAAAAATGAAGAGCAGCGCTCGAGAGCCTAAAGCAATGACGAAATCACATCAACCGGTGCGAGTTCCGCCTCGGATCATTCCTGGATCCTGCCTACTAGAAGTACGACACGCCTCATTGAAAAGAACTCATTGGGAGTCTAGGATTTTAGCACTGTCAGAATTCCCATGAAATAAGGGAGCCAAGCTATGCCCGAAACAAAAGTGCCGCCACCAGACTTATTTAAACTGATGTTTCAGGCCCATCCCTGGCACGGAGTGTCTTCTGGGTCCGATGTTCCCCAAGTCGTCAATGCCTACATCGAGATCGTGCCTACCGATGCGGTGAAATATGAACTGGACAAATTATCTGGCCACCTGCACGTTGATCGACCGCAAAGATTCTCATCAATGTGCCCTTCGCTCTATGGTTTTATCCCGCAAACATTTTGTGGCGATGAAACTGCCAGGCGATCGGCTGACAAAGCCGGACTTGGCAGCATTCGCGGCGACGGCGACCCAATGGATATCTGTGTCCTGTCAGAGAAAGCATTCGCGCACGGTGGGTTCTTCGTGCGCGCTCGGCCAATTGGGGGGCTGCGCATGATCGACGGAGATCAGGCGGATGACAAAATCCTGGCGGTTTTGGAACAAGACCTCGCTTACGGGTATATGCAGGATCTCGAGGATTGCCCAAAGGGACTGGTCGATAGATTGAAACACTACTTCCTAAGCTACAAGCAGTTTCCGGGTGAAGCGCCGCGCCGAGTAGAGATCGTGGAGGTATATGACAGGGCAGAGGCAATGGAGGTAATCAGGCGCAGCTGTCGAGATTATCAGGCCCGTTTTGGAAATCCGGAGGAAAGGTTTCGTCGCTTATAAAGAGCTACTTAACGCAAAGGACGCTAAGGTGCTCGCAAAGATCGAAAGAGAGACTTAATTCTCTGCGGCACTTTGCGTCTTATCTTTGCTTACTTTGCGGTGAATTTTTCCTCAGCATTAAAGTCTCTGCGAATCCTTAATCTGCTCTTGCACGCCGCAGCGCGGACAATTCAATGACTGCCGACCCGGATCTGTCCACTGAGCAAGCGCGAGAGTAGAGGAGAGCGGTTGCCTTTCAGCAGGGTGGTGCTGACGGCGCTCGGCGTCTTCAGCACTGCAGTGTTTGCAGAGCCAACCGTAGCCAAGGTTGAAGAAGTGGTTCGTCTGGTTCACCGAGACGCACCTCTGACTGGTAGGTTGTAATGGCTGTTTTTAAGAAAACGTCCGCCCGCGGATCGATCCAAAGCAATCCGCGAGCGAATTCATTCCCGGATCATCTAGCCTGACCTTAACTTCTTCGCCGGGTGTCAGGCAGTTCGGAAAGACGTACCGGTACGCTCATCCGCCTGCCGTTGCGGACAATTTGCACGTTGACGGAGTCGCCAACCTGGTGTTTATCCAATAGGCGAGCCAGATCATCTGAGTTAGCAACCTTCTCCGAGTCGATACCAACGATGATGTCTCCTAACTCAACGTCTCCGTCCTCCGTCTGTTGCAGGCCGCGTAAACCCGCGCTCGCGGCCGCGCCGCCGGGGGCGACTTGCCAGACTAAGACACCATCGGGAACAGGGAGTTCCACCTGATTTTTCAAGGCTTCAACATTGCGAGTGCTGATCCCCAACTTCGCCCTGCGCACTTCTCCCGAGCGCAGTAACTGCGGCACGATGCGCTTGGCAATGTTTACCGGCACCGCAAAGCCGACGCCCGCCGACGTTCCCGACGGTGACAGTATCTGCGAGTTGATTCCGATCATGCGGCCATGCGAATCAAGCAATGGACCACCGGAATTTCCCGGATTGATCGAGGCATCAGTTTGAATTGCTCCTTCAATCAGACGGCCATTGCGCGCCCGGATGGGACGTTGCAAACCACTGATAACTCCGGTTGTCAGAGTTCGATCCAGACCGAACGGATTACCAATCGCCAGGACCTTCTGACCCACGGAAAGTCTTTCAGAATCTCCCATCGCTACGGTAGTCAGCGGCTCGCGCGGCAACTCAATCAGTTTGATGACCGCCAAATCGGTATCCGGGTCACCCCCGACAACTTTAGCGGCGTAGTTCTTTTGACCACCGAAACTGACCGACAGTTTTTGCGCTCCTTCGATCACGTGGTAGTTCGTAAGAATGTTACCTTGCTGATCGATAATGGAACCCGATCCGGATCCTTCCTGCGGTTCCACGAAGCCGAAAAAGTCACGCGCGTACGAGGTGGAATGAATATTGACGACTCCCGGCGCCAGAGCCCGGTAGATTTCAATGTTGTTTTGTTCGTCTGTCGCCTCGGTGGGATCGGTGATGTTCGGAGGCGCGTTTTCCGATAGCGCCGAACTCGACGGCTGGAAGCGACTGGCCAGACGGTCCATCACTGCGACAGTTCCAGCCGCAAAAATTCCCGAAATGAGGGCAATCACTAAGATTTGACGTGCAGATAATTTATACATGGTTTTCTTTCTAACGGCTTTCGCCAGGTAGTAAATCCTCCAAAATTCTCGCTACTATGAGCCGTGGTTAAGATGCCAGCTCGCGGCTCGTCGGTTGCGCCGTCATGACTGGAGGTCTCGGGCCGACCTATGTAATTTAGGCTTTTCATCAATCCGCCTGCAAGTCCAAAGACACAAATAGTTGACGGAATCGCAGGAAAGTACGAGAGATAATTCGCGATGGTTTCAGCAGGTAGGGAAATTCAGGACAGCGAGGCAAGAAATGCGTGAGGCAAACCTACAAAATACGCAAAGACGGTTGCCGGTGCGTCCCAGCCAAGCGCGAAAAACCCGGTAGCGACGTGGACAAACATGAGGCCCAAATAGATCGCCAGCACCAAGCGCATTCCTCGTTGAGCGAGAGGAAGATGAGCAGCCCGATACAAAACATAGGCAGCAAATGCACCCACGACGAGTTTTACGAGAAGAAACTGAGTTTCACCAAGATTCAAAAGACTGGCCATCAGACCGTTGCCTTCGCTGGCAACATTCAAGCGCACCCAAAGAATGGTCAACTGTGCGTCCAGCCAATTGAGACTAAACAACAGAAAGCTTTTTAGAAGCGCATTCACAGCGCGATCCCTTCTGCGTCAAACCTTGTTAAACTCCGGTCCCTTTACGCTAGAACCTCCGGAACCGAATGGTGCCGGAGGTTCTTGACGTACACGGGAGGAACGAGACTCGTACCGTTGTACCAAATAGAAATGCGCAATCACACCTCGCTTCCGCAAACAGAAAACTTGTCTCGCCCGGAAAAAGTGTTACAGCAACGGCCCTAAATTTGAGGGCGTATTATATGAGAGGTGGGAGCGCAACGGGAAAGCTAACTGACCAACCGGTATGGATGAAAACAAGCGTTTAGAGGAGATTGCTTCGATCGGAGAATCAATTTCCTGGGGTGCCAGGATCTTGTCGCAGGCGGGTGTGCCCGAAGCGCGCCGCGAGGCAAGCTCTATATTGGCCCACGTTCTGAAAAGCGGACGCACGCACCTGATCAGTCACTCAGATGAGTTTATCGATCACGAGAAGCTGGAAAAGTTCAAAGAGTATTTGCAACGACGAGCGGCAGGGGAACCGCTCCAATACATCACCGGCATTCAGGATTTCTTCGGCCTTGAATTCATAGTAACTCCAGCCGTTCTTATTCCCAGGCCGGAAACAGAATTGCTGGTTCAGGTCGCTCTCGATCTGCTCGACCGCGAGCAGCATGGCTCGTCGATGGTCTGCGATGTAGGAACGGGGTCGGGTTGCATTGTGATTTCTTTACTCAAGGCGCTGCCGAACACCCGGGCGATGGCAATAGACATTTCAGCGGCCGCAATCGAGGTCGCAGATATAAATGCCGTTCGCCATCAGGTGCGCGCGCGAGTCTCGTTTGCAGTCTCCGACTGTTTCAGCGCGTTGAACAATTCGACTCCCCCCTTTGACATGATAGTTTCTAATCCTCCGTACGTAGCCGCTGCCTCAATGCCAGGACTACAACGGGAGGTTAGAGATCACGAACCGCGCGTGGCTCTCAGCCCCGGCGGGGACGGGTTGTCGGTTATTCGTCGACTGCTCGAACAAAGTCCCAGATACTTGAAAGCACAAGGCCACCTGCTCTTCGAAATCGGTTTTGACCAGGGCGAGGCTGTTCGGGAACTCATTCGAGGCGACGTTTGGGAAGTTTTGGATATTCACCCGGATTTACAGGGGATTCCGCGAATCGTGGCGCTGCAAAAGCGAGCAGCATGACTTTGATTCAAGTACTCGGCGAAAGTTCACGTCACAACTCTGCCGCTTGTGGTGTTTACGAGTCAGAACCACGAAGACCTGCTACGCGGGAACCCAAACACCTGAGGAGATACCACCATGAAAACAATCTTAGGGCGCCTAACGTTCACACTTATACTGGTCGCCCTGACGTCCGTCATGGCGACGGCACAGGTTGAAAAGGACAAGAAGGGATCGCTCGCCTGTCGCGACAACTGGTATAGCGACCGGCTGGTTGGCCACTGCGAGATACGTGAACAACAGTTGGCTGCCTCCGGAGCAATCGGGGTGGATGGGCGACAAAACGGCGGCATATCGGTTAAAGGATGGGATCGTGGAGATGTTCTTATCCGCGCCCGAATTCAAACGGCGGGAACGACGCAGAATGAAGCGGACGAACTGGCAAAACAAATTCGAATCGAAACCAGTGGGTCAAAAGTCTTTGCCGATGGGCCGGCGCGCCGCAAGGATTATCAATGGGATGTCAGTTATGAAATCTTTGTTCCCAAACGTTCGGACCTTTCCCTGGAAACGCACAACGGAGGGATTTCCATCAGCGAAGTCCGGGGTCGAATTGATTTCAGTGCTTTAAACGGCGGAGTGGTGCTGCGAAAAGTCGGAGGCACCGTTCACGGCAGTACTACCAATGGCGGACTGGTAATCGAGCTTGACGGGGATCGCTGGGATGGCGAAGAGATGGATGTCAGCACGACCAATGGCGGCATTATTATGAACGTGCCGGAAAACTACTCGGCGCACCTCGTGACTGGCACTGTGAATGGCGGGCTCAACATCGAGTTTCCCGTGACGGTCCAGGGCAGGATCAGCAGGGAACTTGCGGTCAATCTTGGTTCCGGCGGTGCTACAGTACGAGCCATGACGACTAACGGCGGCGTGAAGATCAAGCGACAAACTACAAACGAGTAGCTGCAAAAGCCAAGTACCTGGGAACGCGGGTCTCCGGTCCGATAGGGCGCACGGACTGACGTCAGACGGACCATTGTTCGACCGGCAAAAAATGGGACCCGCGTCCCAGAGGTTCATCTGAATTATCAATTCAAGCCATTGGGCGCGAGAATTAGGTCGCGCCCTATTTGTGACTGGAAACATGATCGCTCTTTATAGGCGGGCGTTTTTATCTTAAGCTGTCTGCCGTGGGTGAAAAGTTTCGGATTTCCGGCGGACATGCCCTAAAAGGACGCGTGACCATCAGCGGGGCGAAGAATTCGGCCTTGCCTTGTATGGCCGCAGCCCTGCTGACGCCGGAAAACGTAATTCTGCATAATCTTCCTTACGTTCGCGACATCATAACTCAACGTCGTTTGCTCGAAGACCTGGGCGCAACAGTACTCACACCGGAACTCAGAACCCACAAAATCAACGCGGCCAATGTCGAGCTCTTCGAAGCACCATACGAACTGGTAAAGACCATGCGTGCTTCGGTGCTCGTGCTTGGTCCATTGCTGGCCCGCTTTGGTAAGGCCAAGGTGTCTCTTCCAGGTGGGTGTGCGATTGGAACCCGTCCCATCGATCTTCATCTTGCCGGATTTGAGAAATTCGGTGCGCAGGTGATGCTCGAGGCGGGTAATGTCGTGGCCCGCGCGCCCAAAGGCGGCAGGCTGCGTGGCGCCGAAGTTCATTTCGGCAAAGTAACCGTTACGGGAACGGAAAACCTGATGTTGGCTGCCAGTTTGGCAAAGGGTCGCAGCATACTTTACAACGCCGCCCGTGAGCCCGAAGTTGTCGATCTGGCTGAGCTGCTGAACAAAATGGGCGCGCGGGTGCTCGGCGCGGGAACGTCCACAATCCAGATCCAGGGAGTGGAAGGTCTCGGCGCGGCTGAGCACACAATCATCCCTGACCGGGTGGAAACAGGCACCTTCATCGCCGCCGCTGCCTTAACCGGAGGCGAGTTGGAGATCAAAGACTGCCTGCCCGAGCACCTCTCAACAGTGATCAGCAAGCTGCGCGAAGTTGGCGTTGAAATCAACGAGCTAAACCCCAGCTCACTCGAAGTGCGTTGTCGCGAGGGACTTAAAGCGAGTGAGGTTACAACCGAGCCCTATCCAGGCTTTCCCACGGACATGCAGGCGCAATACATGGTCCTGATGACCCAGGCGGCTGGCCGATGCGTAATTGATGAAACCATTTTTGAGAATCGGTACATGCACGCGTCGGAACTGCAGCGGATGGGTGCGCGCATTCAGGTTGAGGGCCGAAAAGCGACGGTCGACGGGCCAACCCCCCTTACGGGTGCCCCTGTTCAGGCATCGGATCTCAGGGCCTCAGCCTCACTCGTGCTTGCCGGGCTGGTTGCCAAAGGCGAGACGGTGATCGACCGCGTTTACCACATCGATCGCGGCTACGAAAAGATCGAAGCGAAACTCCGCGAAGTGGGCGCAGATATTGAACGCATAAGGGAACACGTAACCGAGCCGTTAGCAGTCTCATGAGAAATCTAGAAATTATAGAATTTATAGAAATTAGAATTTAGAATTTTGCCTAAAGATACTAAGCGGTGACTAGTCAGGATAAGCCATGCGAAATTCTAAATTCTAATTACCCTGTGCTAACATTCACGATGTTCTAAACAATATGTTCATAAGAAGTCGAAATCATGTCTGCGAATGAGTGTCTTTTTTGCAAGATAATCGCCGGAGATATTCCGGCCGAAGTGATCCATCAGGATGAACGCTGTGTGGCTATCAGAGATGCCCGTCCCCAGGCGCCCACGCACATCCTCGTAATTCCGCGGGAACATATTGAATCTCTGGATGAAGCTTCTCAGCGGGACGAGGCGCTGCTGGGACACCTGCTAAGAATGAGCGCGCGAATGGCGAACCAGGAAGGCCTTTCGGAAAGTGGGTATCGGACCGTAATCAACACCGGCGCCGGAGCCGGACAAACCGTTTTTCATCTTCACGTCCACATTCTTGGCGGTCGCCCATTCAACTGGCCGCCGGGTTGAGTGAAAACAAACGACCTCGGACGCAAGGTTTTTCTGACCCCCGGATAGTCCTTGTTCCCCGCTATGCCTTCGGAGCAACTGCCCGTACCGCCTCAGAAACCCCGCTTTCGTACTTCTTGAAATTCTCATTAAAACGGCGGGCCAAATCCCTCGCCTGGCGATCATACCCATCCTTGTCGGCCCAGGTATTGCGAGGTTGCAAAACCTCCGGCGGCACCTCAGGACATGAAACCGGCACCTGCACACCAAAGATAGGATCAGCAGTGGTGGCAACACCAGCCAGGGTACCGTTCAGAATCGCCCGAATCATGGCTCGGGTATGCCCGATCTTCATTCGCGAGCCGATACCATATGGTCCGCCACTCCACCCGGTATTCACCAGCCAGCAGGCCGCGCTGTGTTGCGCCATCTTCTTACCCAACAGGTCTGCATACACTCCCGGGTGGAGGACCATGAAGGGGGCGCCGAAGCAGGTTGAGAAGGTTGCTTCCGGCTCTTTGACTCCCTTTTCCGTGCCAGCAACTTTTGCGGTATAGCCGGAGAGGAAATGATACATCGCCTGCGCGGAGGACAAACGCGCAACCGGCGGCAGTACGCCGAACGCATCAGCCGTAAGCATGATGATGTTCTGTGGGTGACCGGCGTGACCCGAAGGCACGATGTTGGGAATGCTTGTGAGCGGATACGACGCCCGGGTGTTTTCAGTCTTCGTAGCATCGTCGAGATTGATCGCCCGCGTGTCCGAATCGAACACAACATTTTCCAGAATGGTGCCAAACATTCGGGTGGTGCGGTAGATGTCCGGCTCAGCTTCTGCCGATAGCTTGATCACTTTTGCGTAGCACCCACCCTCGAAGTTAAAAACGCCATCATCGGACCAGCCGTGTTCGTCGTCACCCACCAGGCGTCTTTCCGGATCCGCGGAAAGCGTCGTTTTCCCGGTACCCGAAAGACCAAAAAAGATTGCGACATCGCCCTCAACTCCAACATTGGCTGAGCAATGCATGCTCATCACGCCCTGCTGCGGCAGAAGATAATTCATCAGCGTGAAGACGCTCTTCTTGGTTTCCCCCGCATACGAGGTACCGCCAATCAGAACCAAGCGCTGGCTGAAATCCATCAGGATGAAGGTGCGCGAGCGAGTGCCGTCCCGCTCGGGATCCGCCTGAAAACTCGGAAAATTGATGACGGTGAATTGAGGGTGATGGGGCGTAGTGACTGTAGGGTCGTTAATAAACATTGTGCGGGCAAACAGGGAATGCCAGGCTAATTCTGTAATGATGCGGACGGGCAGCCGATACTTTGCATCAGCGCCTATATAGGTGTCCTGTACAAAGAGCTCTCGGCCGCGCCCATGGGCCATCATGCGGTCCTTCAGAGCATTAAACTTGTCCTGCGGAAAGTCTTTGTTTACATCTCCCCAAAAAACCTTATCCTCACTTTGGGGCTCCCGCACGATCGCTTTGTCCTTGGCCGCTCGCCCAGTGTGTTCCCCTGTATCGACAATCATCGCTCCATGGTTGGAAAGAAGGCCTTCGCCACGCCTGGCAATCTCTTCATAGAGCTCGGGCGTGTTCAGATTCCAGGAAACGGACGCCGGCGCCATGAGACCGTAGTTGTCCAGTTCATAATCAGTATTCCTACGGCCCAGATGCTGAGTTTCTCTTTCCCGGCGAATCGAAGTCATTAGTTCCTCCAATAGCTTTCTTGATTATAGTTGTAATGATGGGGAAAGCACTGATGCGCTACCTCTCTCCAGCCGCAGACCGCCGCTCGCGAGAGAGCTCTCTTAAGGCGTCTGTTAGGTCGCGCGCTGCGCGCTCGATGCGATCTGCCGCAACCTCCAAAGAATCACCCTCATTACTCGAACGAACCGCAACTATTGCAAGAGCAGTTTCGACCTGTTCAATCAAACGGTTACCTTCGTTTTCAGTCTCCTGTTCGGAGCGTGTCAATTGCGGACTTGAAAGATCATGTTTCATACCTTGGGCCCACCTGCTTGAATGTATTTAGATTACCTCGGTCCTCTTGGAAAGACCCTATTTATGGTTCGCGGGAATCGGATCATGATGTTGTGGTTTTTGCCATAAGGACTAATCTCTTACAACAGCGAGCCTCTGGAAGCAAGGCCCGGAGCGATGTTTGACAGATCGGCCAAACAACCAGGTAAATCCTGCTCTATGGTCACCCCTCGTTGCCTTTTAGCCGATACCTCTGCTATTGCTTTTCGCCGGATGGCGGCACAACCCGGCAAACAATCCTTCACCCGACACGAATGGAACTTGATCCAATCCCTTCGCACCCCCGCCAGGGTTCAACGCTTTCTCACTTCCATGCCCTACAATTGGGAGCTTGACGGCGGAACGATGCGTTCTTTTCGCGAAGTGCTGAAAAAGAACGAGGCTCACTGCCTGGAAGCAGCCATCGCGGCAGCAGTGATTCTTGAGCAACATGGTTATCCCCCGCTGGTATTGGATCTCGAATCCAAAGACCTGCTGGACCATGTGATCTTTGTTTACAAGCAGAACGGCCTGTGGGGTTCTATCGGCCGCTCCCGAGATATTGGACTCCACGGGCGGCGTCCGATATTCCGCAGCCTGAGGGACCTTACCTGGAGCTATTTCGACACCTATGTCGATTTTACCGGCCGAATAATTGGTTACGGTCGAGGCAACCTGTGCGATTTAGGAAACTACGATTGGCGGTTTTCTTCTCGAAACATGCATCGGATCGAAGACTACCTCAGGGCATTGCCGCACAAGCGGCTGTATTCGTCGGACAAACGGTACGAACAGCTTTTGACACGTTACACGAAATACAAGCAACGCTACCCTGAGGGCTCACCCTCATACTACGACACCCGGCCTCAGTGGATGCTTTAAGCTGAACGTTAAGAGCCATTTAGCAAAAGCGGAAAGTACCATTTATCATTGGTCATTGGACATTTTTCATAATTTTTCATTTGTCATTCCAAAGCCTTCAAGATCTTTTAGTGCCTGTTTAGTGATTTCGTGGATGCCTAATTTCACGCAGAAACCACAACTCAGCTTGTCACACATCTTTGAGAGTCAATCTGCGCTGGTTGGCATCGATCAACATGTGAACGATCACGGCCAGGATGATGATCGAGCCTCCTCCTAAAGCCCAGTTCGAAGGGCGCTCCCCGATGGCCAGAAAAACCCAAATCGGATTGAGCACCGGCTCGATATAACCGATGATGCCCGCATCAAGCGAGCGCACGCCACGCGCCATGGCCACAGTGAACAGCGTGTACGCTACCCCTATCTGCACCACCCCCAGATAAACGACGCTCAGGGCATCATGAGTGGTCATCTGTGGTAAGGCTGCTATTCCGGTCGGAGCCGCAATCAACACGACCAATAGATTTCCGTAGATCACGGACGAAGCGCGATTGACTGCACGCGATTTCGAATGGCGCAGGAGCAAAACGTACAACGCGAAGCATAACCCTGAGGCGAGCGCCAGCAGATTGCCGGTTACATCCTGAGGTCGAAGTTTACCGACGAAGAACAGAGACATGCCGATAATGCAGGCCGCCACTGTGATCAGATCGCGAAAGCGGAACTTCTCCTTATAGAAAATGGGCTCGAGCAGGAGGAGATAAACGGGCGCCGTGTACTGGAGGAAGATCGCGTTGGCCGCAGTCGTTTGCTTGGTGGCGAGAACAAAAAGGATTAGCAGCGCTGCATAAAGCGCCGACGAGACTACGGTGACGCGATTAACGCCGAAGCCTTCGCGCCGAGTAAAGAGCGCTACAGTGAGAGCGGCTGTCAACGAGCGACCGAATGATAGCGCCAGACCGGAAATGCTGGTCCACTTGATAAACAACCCGCCCGTGCTCCACAGGATCGCAGCCGCGAGTACGAACAGCAATGGCGAGTAGGAAGGCTGGTTCTTGGCGGACGACAAGGGATTTTCAGACGGGGCCAAAGGTTCGAGGCACTATACCGGCGGCTCCTTCGCAATCGTTTCCTTCTGAGCTTTCAGGTACTTCCCGAATACACCGTTCCAGGGCGGTATGACGATTGACACAGCGCCGTACGCCTGGGCCTGGCATGCCAGCCGAATCACGGGTTGCGCTTCAGGAGTATCGATGTAGCCAAACTCTTTGATCTTCTTGCCTTCACGAGCGGCAACATTGGAAAGCTTTTGCGCGCCCCCTAGAACCCCGACCCAGCAAGTGCCGCATGAAGCCGAGCGACATTCAACTGGGATCGGCCCTTCAACGCGACGCGGGTCAATCTCCCGCCAGTTGCGAGTTTGATCGTCCGCCGCCCCCCAGGCGAGATCCTGGAGGTTGTTCAGCTTGTACCTTGCGCTGTCGTCGTTTTCGTCGTAGGTCACGGTCCAACGCTTATTCACGGTTTTGAGGAATCCGAGCAATCCCTGGCCATCGTCCTTTTCCCGCTCTCGCAGAATCTGCTCCGGAGACTTCTTAAAATGCCTGGCATCAATCAAAACTTCAGCCGGCGCAGCCTTGAAAGCCGCCAGGCCTACCTGCGTGATGGTCATGAAGGCAACGGCCGTGATACCGACTACAAGTGATTCCTGAATCTTAGCGCGTTCCGCGACGCTACGGGCGACTGTGACAATCTGACCTTCGAGAGAATTGGCAGCTTCCGTGTTGAACGAGGCCGCATACTCGGCAACTGCCTTGGCAACTTCGGGCCAGTAACGATGACCGTAGAAAAACGTGTGCGAGGACCCGATCTGGTCTCGGAGGTAAAACTTGCCCTGAAGCAGAAGCCTATGCTCAAGCTGTTCTCGATCCTCAGCTTTCTCTAAAGCATGAAAGAGGGAGAGCGGGTAAAAAGAGAACCAAATCTGGACAGCCGCCTTGTCCACCTGATGAACATGGCGCAGAAGGCTTGTAATAGCGGCTGCCCACGCTTCGTCGTCTCGGCTTTCGAGAAAGGATTCGAACGCCGTCTTCGCAGTTGTTGTTGCTGTAGCACTCATAGAACTTCCTGGTTGGTTGTTTCAAAACCGATTACTCTAGCAGTATCCCTCGTCATGCTCAAATCCGTACCGATGCAGTTTGAAACAATACCACCAACCGCACTACTTCCGAATGTAGTTCCGGTGGATCCAACCATCCTTCTGTTTTCGGTCTCGTGTCTCGAAAAAGATGCTCTTTTCGTTTTCGCGACTTGCCACGATGACGCGCTGCGTTACTTCCTTTTCCTCGAGCGCTCCCTTCTCTGACTCTGAAAGGAAGAGATTGACCCTTTCGGCTGTTGCCGGCTCAAACTTCTTGTCGCGTTGCAGGTTCGCGATTGCTTCGATCGCGGTTGCTTTCAACAGCTTGGGCCATAGTTTCCGGAACAAGGTATTGGAGGCGTAAACATCTGCGCTGTTGATCTCCCCGTTGATGGCGAAGACATAACCAATCACATCATCCTTGCTGATAATGCCGGCCAGCGCGCTGATATAGCTCTGAGCAGTCTCCTGCACCTTGCGATTCTCAACGGCCAGTTGCAAGCTTGACTCTGAAACTGGCGAATTGACTCGGCTGCCGACATTTTCGCTCAGCTTGTCCTGCGCCACCTTTACGTTTTCCCAGACTGCTCCCTGAGAACTTGAACGCTTTGCCGCCAATTTGATCTCTTTCGTCGCAGCGGAGTCGGCCGAGCTGCTGAAGACACCAGCCGATTCATTACCGCGTCCGCTCCACCTCCCATGTTCCACGCAGAAAGCGGCGATTGGCATTCTGCCAGACTTCGGCGGCACGATCAGATCGACCCCAATCATTCGGTCCTGCTGGCCGCCCTTTACGATGTCTCCTGATTGCACATACACGTCCTGGTTCGAGAGGTTCTCGATAGCCAGCTCGTTTACATCCTGTGTTTCATAGACGACCACCTTCTTCTGCTCGAGCGCTTCCTGGAGCGTAAGGAAGTTGTTGCCTTCGATCACGTTCTTTCCGCGGACGAGAAAAATCGAGAGGTTGTTGTGGGTGTACGGGCCGGAGAGAGTGTAATTTGCGTTCGAGGCCTGCGTGCGCGGGCCCGCGTCGTATCCTGGGTTGCGTACCCGACCATTGGTAACAAACGCTGCCAGAATTTGAATCGAAAGCAATGCGAGTGTTAACGCGAGAGATAGTTTCTTCATGTTTGTTGACTCCTTTAAAGACAGTCATTGCTATGGAGCGAGCCTGGAGTTTTCATCTCGAGGTTTCGTGCAGGGGAGACTAAGGCTGAGAACCGCGAAAGTTTCGCTCGCGGGAATACGACGTTGTGACAGACAGCACCTGGCCGCTGGCTCTAGAACGTGATTGGGAGACGATCTTGCAATGAAAGATGGTTAAATCCACTTCCACCGTTGGCGCGAGGTTAAGTGTTGTAACTTCTGAGTCACTAAGCCTTGGTGACGGGCCTGTTCGACCGACTGCATATCTAAGCTCAAAGAGAGAATTAGCAGAAAGAAATGTTTTGCCGGAATTTGTCATTTCTGTCAGAGACACCGAGGGGACGCCGCTAGTTTGAGGACGCGCTGGGAAGTACTTGAAAGTGGCTGTTGACACAAGGTTGTTTTTCGGAATAGTCTGGCGCCGCTTGTAGGGATGATTCGCAAAACGCCACCTTATCAGTGGGCTTCGCCCGGCCCGAAGATAATTTAAATTCGAACTGTCCGGCACCAAAGTATTAGTCAATGGTGGGTCTTTGATTTACCGAAGATCCACAGTCGATTTTGCGAGCTTTTTGAACGCTTTAGAGTTCGAATTGACTCGTGCTTAGCAGACAATCTTAAAGACAAAAGAGGAATGACATGACTGAAACTCTAACCACAACTTCAAGCTCTGAAAGTGCCACAGTGCCCGATCTGGTCTCCGCCCAGGATGCGCCGAAACCACAGGCTGATTGGACGATCATGATTTACATGTCGGGCGATAACGAGTTAGCTAACGATTGCATTCGCTCGTTGACCGAGATCAAGGGCACGCTTCTCGCGGATCCAGATCGGGTTCGGGTGATTGCGCAGATCGATCCCGAAGATCCTCGAATGGAAACTCGCAGGCTCGTATTAAACAAGAACAAAGGCAAGAGCAAAGGCAAAGCCACGACCAACACCGGGAAGCCCAACGAAAATGTCGCTCGTGCTGCGACACCACCCGATTCGCCAACTGACCTGAACGGAGGTAGTGGTCCCGGACGGCTGGACGATGACAAGATTGACTTGGAGCCCGGTAAAGTCAGGTTTCACGGTCGGAGAATGCAGGTGTATCCTCCGCGACCTTCCACCAACCCGGGCGATACTAATATGGCGGATCCTGAGACACTCTTCGATTTCATCAGCCGAAGCAAAGACGAGTGTCCCGCAGCCCACTATATGCTGGTTCTCGATGGACATTCCGCCGGTGTAGAAGAGGGATTCTTACTCAAAGACCAGAATCCTCCGGGCTCGATGAGCCTGAGTGATCTCAAAGACGTGCTCGAGGCGGTCAGGGACGACCTGGAAATCAAACTCGATGTCCTCGGTATGGACTCATGCCTCATGAACATGCTTGAAATCTGTTATGAGTTTAAAGATGTGGCGAAGATTCTTGTGGGCTCCCAAGGACTGGTGCCAGGTCACGGATGGCCTTTTGCGAATATAGCTGCGAGCCTTGCGCGCTCTGCGGTGCTGGGAGACGTCACGGCTGAGGATCTTGGCAAGACGATTGTCACATCATTCATCAACTCTTATCTGGAGAATTCAATCGTCGGTGGGCTGTCGGTTGATGCCGCAGCTCTTCGCCTGGGTAGCTCATCAGACGTTGCGAAAGCGGTTCACAAGCTGGCTACACTGCTCGCAGACAGTCTGCTCGCAGCTGATGATAGGGCCAAGCTCGTTAAAGGAGCATTGCCAGACTCCGACAACAACATTGTCGACAGCAAAGTTATGGACCAAATCATCCTTTCTCACTGGAGGGCGCAATCCTTCAATGGCGAATTGTACGTTGACTTGTGGGATTTTTGTGAACTGTTGAAGAGATACTTCGATGACAAGGCGGCGGCCATTCCCACGCAATGTCAGGAAGTCCAGGACGCAGTGGAAGCGATGAGAGTCATGTCCTGCTTCAGCGGGATCGAATACCAGCACGCTCACGGCGTTTCCATCTATTTTCCCTGGGCGGAAATGATGGCCGGATACAAAGATCTGGATTTCGCCAAGCAATTTTCGGGCTCGGATAACGGCAGGATCGCCGGGTGGTGCGAGTTTCTGATCGCTTACCTTCATGCTACGCGACGAGAAACCCAGGGCGGCGGCGGGGTAACAATGCGGCTTGATTTCCGGCACGACCCACCCTGGAAGAAAGATCCACCTTATCAGGGTCCGGACGAGGCCGCGCATAGCATGAGAAACCCACCTCGCGAATACCCGAGGATCAGCAATTGCTTGCTTCCAGGTAACGAAAATAAGCTCAACGATTTCTTGGCAGCCTTTGGTTCCAAATAGGCACTCTAGTTAGCTATCGCTAAACCCCGTCGAATTAGTAGTATGTTTTAGGGTTCAGGGTTCAGCTTCGGATAATTAGGCCTACAAATTTCAAGCTCTCGAGTGCGTCCGACAAACTTCTCAGTTTGTCGGACGCATCGAACCTATTGCTAGCCTCTTTCGCTTACGATTTGAACGCCACGACTAAAATATATGTATCAGCGTTTCCCGCACAGAGACAGATTGTCGTCGCTGATACAGAATGCCTTCGTATTCTGCGCCGCCATAGTTTGCTTCTGGGGGATGAATACGGAACTATTCTCCCAATTACCAGCCGAAGATAGCACTAGCAACGAGTTAACTGACTCGGCGACGCGCACTCTGTCGACGCATCAGACTCACTACTACCGCATCAATGCCACTCCGAACACATACATAAGTTTGCGTCTTATTCCCTCAGGGATCCGACTGCTGGCGTCAGTGTCAGAATATGATGGCAAGATTCTGGCCAAGAGGGGGTGCAGCGACAGAGAGGGGACGGAGATCTCCTGGATTTCGGAACGGCTGGATTGGTACCGGATCGAAATCAGGGCCTGCGAAGATGAAGAGATAAACGGTCGCTATCAATTGCAAATCGCGAATAGACGATTGGCGAGTCCTCGCGATCTTAAGCGTGTCGCCGCGAACAATGTGACTCTGAGAGCGGACGAACTCGCCGCCGGCAATTGGGAATCGAGGGAAGGCGCTTTGCGGGAATACGAAACGGCCATTGATGCCTGGGGCCTCGCCGCCGATCCGGCCCAAGAGGCCGCAGTCTGGCGCAAAATGGGTGAGGTGTTACAGGCGCTCGGACAAAGATCCATGGCATTGAACAAATTCGAGCGGGCTTTAACTCTTATTCCCAAGCAAGGCGCTGAACAGGAGCGGATCAAGATTCTCAATAGCGTTTGCTCGATTCAAACCAGCGTTGGCCAATACAAGAAGGCGCTACCTGCATGTTCACTCGCACTGCGTTTGAGCCGGGCGAACAATTATCCTTCCGGTGAAGCTCAAGCTTTCAGCAACATTGGCATGACTTATTACGAGCTAGGGGACCTGAGTCGGGCCCTTGAACATCAGGAGTCAGCCTTGCGCCGGTGGGAGGATTTGGCGGACAGGAAAGGTCAGGCCCAGTCGCTCCTCAGGATGGGCTATGCAGCTGTGGTAGTAGGCGATATTCAAAAGGCGCTGGAGTCTTACCAGCGCGGGCTGGTTCTTAGTCGCTCGGCTGGTGATGCTTCAACCGAGGCTTTCATTCTTACTGCCTTGGGAAACCTCCACGCAGTTAGTGGTGGTCGACAGCAAGCTCTGGACTATTACGGCAAGGCCTTGCCATTGGCGGAGCAATTAGGACAATCCGAAGTAAGGGCTGAAGTATTTAGCGCGATGGGCTACGTCTATTACCAATTGGGCGATTTGGAGAATGCCCTCAGGTACAGAGAGCAGGCGCTGGCGCTGTACCGGTCAATGCCCGATTTATGGGGTGAGTGTTCATTACATTTATCACTTGGGCGGGTTTATCGAGCGCTCGGGGCACAACAGGAAGCACTTGATCACTTCAACCCGGGATTAGCCATCGCCCGGTCCCTGCCAAACGCTCACCTCGAGTCGTCCATCCTAAAAGAAATTGGGGGCGTATACGACACGCTCGGCGAAACTGAGAAAGCCCTGGACCATTATAAACAGTCGTTGGCGCTCAGCCACCGAAGCGGAGACCCTCGTGACGAGGCAGACGCGCTCAATCAAATCGGCAACACCTTTAAGAAACTGGCTCGCGCTCAGGAAGCATTGGCATGCTTCAAGAACGCTCTGACACTGGCCCGCTCGGTGGGCGATCTATTCACCGAGGCGGTCACGCTGTCCAACCTGGCGCAGGCCCAGCGCGACCTGGGTCAACTGGACGCGGCAAAAGCTCAGATCGAGGAAGCACTCAAGATCATCGAGTCGCTTCGCACGAACGTCGCCAGTCACAATTTGCGCTCATCATACTTCGCAACCGTCCGTCATCACTATGAACTATACATCGACGTGCTGATGCGATTGGACCAACAACGGCCAGGTCAGGGATTCGCCGCAGCGGGTTTTGAGGCGAGCGAACGAGCTCGCGCTCGCACTCTGCTCGAGACGCTAAAAGAATCAAGTGCAAACATCCGTGAAGGAGCAGATTCGGCACTTATAGATCGCGAGCGTACGATCCAGCAGACGCTCAATGCAAAAGCAGAACGAAGAATGCAATTGCTCGCCGCTGGACAAAAGGAGCAGGCGGCTGCGGTCGCGAAAGAGCTCGATGATCTTGCCATTCAATACGATGAGGTCACAGCGCAGATCCGTACCAGCAGCCCGAGGTATGCCGCCCTGACGCAGCCTCGCACATTGAACGTTAGCGAGACACAGGAGATCCTCGATGACGATACATTGTTAATCGAATATGCGCTGGGAGATGAACGAAGCTATGTTTGGACGGTGAGTCGTACTGAATTACACAGTTACGAGTTGCCAGGACGCGCGATTATTGAGGAAGGAGCAAGCCGTTTCTACAGTTTGCTGACGGCAAGTAATCGAGAGCCAGGCGAGACGTTTGCACAACATCAGGAACGCGTCGCAAAAGCCGATACGGAACTCCCCAGCGCAAGCAGGTCATTAGGGGCATTGTTGCTGCAACCCCTCATTAGCGAACTTGGATCAAGACGACTATTGATAGTTGCCGATGGTGCACTGCAATACATCCCATTCCAGGCATTAACTGCGCCCTCTGGTACTGATCGTCATGATGGGTTAGCGGAATCCGAAGCAGACCAACTGCCGCCGTTAATCTTCCAGCATGAGATTGTGAACGAGTCTTCAGCCTCGACCTTGGCGCTGGTATTGGACGAGAGAGCAAAACGTCCGCAAGCGCCAAGTGGGGTTGCGGTGTTGGCTGATCCGGTTTTTGATGCGGATGATTCTCGGGTGAGACCCCAAAAATCACCACCAGGATCGCGAAACTCAGTAGCAGACGACATGAGGTCAAGGGATCTCCAGCGCGCCTTGAGAGATGTCACCCAAACAGACGGAACAGCACCCATTCCGAGGCTCTTGGCCTCCCGGGTTGAGGCTAATGCCATCATGAGTTTTGTACCGTGGGGCAGTGGGTTCGTAGCTATAGGTTTTGACGCCAGCCGACAGACGGTAACGCAGACGGACTTCAGGAAATACCGCATCGTGCATTTTGCTACCCACGGTGTTATCGATAGTAAACACCCGGAGTTATCCGGGATCGTGTTGTCACTGGTTGACCAGGCAGGTCGGCCCCAGGATGGATTTCTCCGTCTTCACGATATCTACAATCTGAATTTACCCGCGGACCTGGTGGTCCTGAGCGCTTGCAATACCGGCCTCGGCAAGGACGTGCGAGGCGAAGGACTGATCGGCCTCACGCGTGGTTTTATGTATGCAGGTGCTTCGGGCGTGGTGGCTTCGTTGTGGAAGGTGGACGACGAAGCGACCGCCGAGTTGATGAAGCAGTTTTACCAGGGAATGTTTGAAAGCCAAATGACGCCTGCCGCCGCGCTCAGACAGGCTCAGATTGCCATGTGGAACCAAAAGCGGTGGAAGACACCGTATTACTGGGCTGCATTTGTTCTGCAGGGTCAGTTTAATGAAAAAATCCACATAGACCGCAAACCGGGCCTGATCGTGTTTGCTATTGTTGTGGGAGGTGTGGTTCTGGCAAGCTCGGCTCTTTTCTTCTTTGGACGAAGACGACGAAGAACTCTTTAGGTACAATGGCCCACCAGAAGAAGGCGGTCGCGTCAGGACTTATCGGCCCGTCTTCAACATCCCATGAGAAAAGACTGGGTTCTTACGCCGGAATCCTTTGAAAAACTTCTTGCCTGGCTCGACAAGGATCGCGAGCAGGCTGGGCAGAAGTATGAGGACATTCGGCGGCGCTTGATAAAGATCTTTACCTGCCGCGGTTGTTATGAAGCCGAGGATCGAACCGACGAGACTATCGATCGCGTTAGCAAGAAACTGGATGAAATCCGGGACACTTATACCGGTGAGCCGGCCCGGTATTTCTTTGGGGTGGCGAACAAAGTACATCTGGAGTACTTGAGGCGGAAGCCTGTGCCACCTCCCCAACCCCCAAGGGAAGATACGGAACAAATAGAACGCGAATATCAGTGTCTGGAGCGTTGCATGGATAGGCTGACTCCGGACAACCGCATCCTGGTATTGCAATATTATGAAGAAGAAAAACGAGCCAAAATCGACCATCGCAAAAGGCTGGCCGACCAGCTCGGAATTGCCCTTAATGCCTTAAGAATACGCGCGCATCGCATTCGCACCTCGCTCGAGCAATGTGTACAAAAGTGTGTTCATGAGGCTGCCGCATGAAATGGACTGCGCTAAATTGACATCATGATTAGAGGGGGTGGTTTCGGGCGAAACCTGAGCTGTTGAAAGTAGACGCTACAGATGAGGAGAGAATCAGACAGTATCTCCTCGGGCTAATTGCGCCCGGCGAGGGCTCGCAGCTCGAGGAGCGTCTTCTAACCGATGCCGTTTTATATGAGGAGTTGCTGATTGTAGAAGACGAATTGATCGATCAGCACCTGGCCGGCCGGCTCTCAGCCGCGGAACAAAAGAGTTTTGAGTCCCACTTCCTAAACGCTCCCGAGCGACAGCGGAAGCTTCGTTTTGCTCGGTCTTTGCAAAAGTACGTCACCCATGCCAGCCAGAAAACACCTGAGCTGCAGGCGAAGAAACCCGTTTTCTCACTTTGGCCGTTTAGCAAACCCGTGCTGGCTTATTCAGCGGCGGCTGCGGCGGTGCTCCTGGTGATTGGGATTTCATGGACCTTGCTGCATCGAGCTGGTTCAACCGCAACTCAGCCCGGCAGTCTGCTCACGGTGGTACTTACGCCTGGAGGGACTCGTGATGGGGGCGAGGTTAAACGGTTTGCCCTTTCCCCCGACGTCGGTTCGGTTCAATTCCTTCTGCAACTACCCGGTGAAAGCTATACGTTTTACAGCGTAAGACTTGAAACCGCCGAAGGGCAGGTAATTGAGACCCGGGAAAAACTTGTTCCCGAAGTTGTCGACGGCAAAAAGGTCATTTCCATCAAACTGCCGGCGCAAGCTCTCTATCGCGCGGATTTCCAAATCAAGCTGGTGGGAGTAACGGCTCAGGGACAGGAGGAACCGATTGGTAATTACCCATTCCGGGTCACTGGTCCCTGAGTCTTTCTTCGATCCACGAACCAGCCCTTCCCAACAGACATTTGCTCGTACAGTTTGCCGCGTTTGTTAAGGAATTGTGCCGCTCAACCTTCATGCACTGTCGGGGCGTCGGCATGCGGAACGAAGCACCGCCGGCAGCGCGCCTCGTACATGCCGGCAGCGCCAACGGCGACACGCTCGTCCGATTCGAAAGTGCGTTGTGAGTAGTTTGCAGGCTGTCCACACTTCATGCAGATCGCATGAGTCTTTGTGATGTATTCCGCTATTGCCAAAAGTTGAGGCATCGGCTCCCAGGGCTTACCGGTGTAGTCCTGATCGAGACCGGCAATGATCACGCGCACTCCACGCCGCGCCAGCTCGTTCGCCACGTTCACCAGTTCATTATCGAAAAACTGTCCTTCATCGATCCCTACCACCTCCGTATCGGGCTCGACTTTGGCGCGCACTTCCGCGGCGCTCCGGATGTTCGACGACTCGTGTCTCATTTCCGAGTGCGACACGATGTGGTTATCGGAGAAGCGTGAGTCGATGTCCGGCTTGAAGACCTGAACCTTCTGCCGCGCGATCTTGGCGCGGCGCAGGCGCCGGATCAGCTCTTCTGACTTTCCCGAAAACATTGACCCGGCAATTACCTCAATCCAGCCGGTGCTGGTACGCAGGTGAGGTGTAGTGTCATCGTCATTAACCTGGGCTATGAGTTCATCCATGTTTACTTTTTATCATTCCTCGGCATACAACTTTGAATTATAGAACGGCGCGAATGCAGCAAGCAGAGCCAGTTCGAAACTCAGTGAGCGAGTGACCAGATCTCGCGAGAGCACGCCCCAGGCTCCTTGACGGCTGCGTACATCGCGCGCGCCCGCCACTTCATCGATCACCAGGCCCAGTTCGCGCCGGCCCTCAATAACCTTCTTTACTATCGAAGGCGGAACGCTGATCGCCGGGGCGGCCCCAAAGTGACCGTGCTTTCCGTCGAAAGCATAGGCCCAGCCGCGCAGGAACGTGTGCCATTCGCCGCCTATGGAGATCGAGTGAAAGCCGCCCTCCAAACCAACAAAGATGTCTGCGCTTAATCGACGGCTCGCCAGCAGATCGCGCACCGCAAGCGCTCGTTCACGGGCGCCCTCCATCAATTGCCAATCGGTTAAGGGCATGGCCGGAACGTTTGTGTTGACTGCCCGCGCTACGACACTGGCATCGGCCCACGCGGGATCTATCGAAGCTATGCGCGCAATACTTGCGCGAACAGCCATGATCTTGGCGGCTCTGTCGGAACCAAGGGCGATTGTCTTGACTGGCACTGAGCTGGTGACTGCTTCGATCTCGCCGAGTCTAAAGCGTAAGACAGGCTATAACACAGTAACTGTTTACGTCAAAATCACCCCTACTAACACGAGCGATCGGAGGGTAGTCGCAAACAGATCCATGAACTAACAAGAAAAGCTTGTGTTAATTCGTGGACAGTGTTTTCGTTCAACAAATCCCGAGTATGGAGCCGCGAAGGGTCTTCTTGACTTTAACAACGGCCATTGCTGTAATCGACTCAGCTTCCCAAATATTCACTCATGCAAGTGGAGGTTACCAGAGTGGTCGACGAGTTGGTTTACGACTGGAACATACTCGAGCCGAGGATGCAGGCGCCGGGACGTCATATCGGTCTCGACGACGAAACACTGCGAGACGGCTTGCAGTCGCCTTCAGTTAGTGAACCCTCGGTAGAAAAGAAGATTGAGCTGCTTCACCTGATGGATCAACTGGGCATTGATACTGCTGATATCGGCTTGCCCGGGGCCGGCGGCACGCACGCGGCCGGAGTTGAGCGGCTAGCACGAGAAATAGCCGAAAAAAAACTTCGCATTCGTCCTAATTGCGCCGCTCGCACTCACCGGAACGATATCGTCCCGATCATCGAGATTTCGCAACGTGCCGGTATACCCATCGAAGCCTGTACGTTCATCGGCTCTTCGTCTGTCCGGTTCTTTGCCGAGGACTGGACCCTCGACAAACTTCTCAAGATGACTGAGGAAGCGGTCACCTTTGCAGTAAAAGAAGGCGTCCCGGTGATGTACGTAACCGAAGACACGACCAGGGCCGCTCCGGAAACAATTCGAGCGCTTTACACCACGGCAATTCGCTGCGGCGCCAAAGCGGTTTGCGTCTGTGACACCGTCGGCCATGCAACTCCAGATGGAGCCCGGGCGGTGGTCCAATTTGTCAAGGGCATTACTGAAGCTGAGGGTGGAAACGTCCGACTCGACTGGCACGGTCATCAGGATCGCGGCCTCGGCGTAATAAATTCGCTTGCCGCAATCGAGGGTGGCGCCGACCAGGTCCACGGATCCGCCCTGGGGATCGGAGAACGAGTGGGTAATACTCCAATGGACCAGTTGTTGGTGAACCTCAAACTCCTGGGCTGGATAGATAACGATGTCTCGAGGCTTGGTGAATACTGCAAGGTTGCCGCTGAAGCTTGCTGCTGGAGTATTCCGTACAATTATCCGGTGTTTGGACGCGACGCGTTCCGCACCGCAACAGGAGTTCATGCTGCAGCCGTAATCAAGAGCTACAAAAAGGGCGATCCTCGTTTGGCGGACCTGGTTTACTCAGGCGTTCCGGCCGCGGCGTTTGGTCTGGAACAAGTCATTGAGATTGGGCCGATGAGCGGAAAATCGAATGTCATCTACTGGTTGGAGAAACGAGGATTGGAACCCGACCTGGAGCGCGTTAATCGCATTTATGAACGCGCAAAGCAGTCTTCCTCGGTACTGCTGGAAGAAGAGATTCGCCGCCTATTGTGAATTCTGTTTTGGTGTTCAGACCGAATACCGCTGATTTGCCGGTGACACACTGAGCCGCGATGCCATCTCTTACCACATTACCTGCCCAAAGCATTGAGGAATTACTGGCGACGCCGCAGGTTCACGCCGCTCTTCAGTTCTTTGAAGCGCATGCAGAAGCAATCACAACCGACCAGATTGCCATCAGCTCAATTCCGGCGCCTCCATTTGCCGAAAAAGAGCGCGCTGAGTATCTGGCCGGCCGGTTTCAACAGCTTGGCTTGGATGAGGTAGGAATTGACAAAGAAGGCAATTGCGTTGGGCTTAGAAAGGGCACTTCTCTCGAGCCGTTGTTAGTCGTTAGCGCACATCTCGATACAGTATTCCCAGCTGGCACTGATGTTACAGTTCGCAACACGCACGGCAGACTCTTCGCGCCGGGAATTGCCGATGATGCTTGCGGCCTGGCCGCGCTGATTGCGATCGTTCAGGCGCTTGGAACTGCCGGCATCAATACAGAAGGATCGATCCTGTTTGTCGGAACAGTAGGCGAAGAAGGCCGAGGCAACTTGCGGGGCGTGCGTTATCTCTTCGCTGAAAGTGCATGGGCCAACCGTATTAGTGCGTTTATTAGTTTCGATGGACCAGGCAGTGATCGCGTTATTAATCGAGGGCTGGGCTCCAGACGTTATCGAGTCTCGCTAACCGGTCCAGGTGGTCACTCCTGGAGCGATTTCGGCGTCGCAAACCCGGTACATGCCCTGGGGCGAGCAATTGCCAGGTTGGTTTCATATCCGGCCCCGCGCGAGCCGAGAACAACTTTCAACGTCGGACGGATTGAAGGTGGCGCGAGTATTAATGCCATTCCCGGTGAAGCAATGATGGACGTTGATTTGAGATCATCCAGCGAGCACGAACTTCGGCGGCTGGACGCATTCTTTCGGCGCGCAATCCGGGAAGCCGTGGATGATGAAAACGGGGCGCGCCGTCAGGGAGTTCCACCTCTCCGCCTTAGCATCCAACTGATTGGCGAACGTCCATCTGGAGAGACTCCACCCGAGGCTGCCATTGTCGAGCTCGCTTTAGAGGCGGCACGCGCACTCGGGTTAAATGCCCAGCTTGACCAGGCTTCGACGGATGCAAATCTGCCGATCTCCCTTGGTGTGCCGGCGATAACCTTAGGCGCCGGCGGAGCATCGGGAAATTCGCACACGTTGGAGGAATGGTACGACCCGAGCGACCGCGCCAGCGGACTGAAACGGGGTCTGCTGGTCGTGTTGGGGCTGGTTGGACTGGCGCCACTGCAGTAAATACAGAGGGCAGCACTCGCGGGCAACAAAAAAGGGAAAGCGCGACCTCCGCTTCCCCTTTTACTTGTGCTTTTATTTCAACTCAATTTATTGGAATGGTGACTGTGGCTGAGCCGCCTTTGCCGGCTGGGAAACGCTTTTGCCGGGCAATGCGAAGCGCCGTCGCGTCACCACCCGACGCCTGCGTAACACGCCCAGACTCGTCATAAGTGACCGTAACAACCACACGTTTCGGGCCGGACTTAGCACCATCGTTGGCAGATGGCGCTGGGGATGCCGGAGTTGTTACGCTCGCCGGCTGAGCCGCAACAGCAGTTCGCTCTTCACGTTGCCTGCGTTCCTTTTCGCGCTGTTTCTTAGCGACTGCCTGAGCTTCTTCGTTTGATTGGCTCGATGCAGTGGGTTCCGGCTGAGCTGCCGGCTGTTCCGCCGGCTGCGATGGTGATGGTGAAGATGAATCCGCAACGGTCTCATTGTGCTGGACGGCGACTTCCTTGTGACGATACCAGCCCGCGGGCACTCCAATTACAGCCACGCTGGCCAGGACTGCAACACCGGCTGCACCCAGCAGCATTGACTTGCGACTTGATACCGCCTGGTTGCTCATGAAAGAAAGGAAGGCGGGGATGTGAGCGTGATGGTTAGAGACCGCGGAAGCTACCGGGGCCGGGACATCCTCCTTCGATAATGAAGCATACCCTGCAGGAAAGGCTTCGGGGGGTTCGATTCCTTCATCCAGCCGTCGCAAACCTTCAAGCACCACCTGCGTCCACGGTTGATTGATCGTTCGTTCTGCGGGCTCAGTGGTTGCGCTAAATTCAAATTTCGCGTTGGGGAGCGTCAGAGCATAATAAACCGCGTCGATCCCACGCAACACTCCTATTTGCGCATCTACGACGGAACCAGTTTGCAAATAGAAGTAACCCGCGCCATTCGGATACAAGACTTTTAGACTTCCGGTCTTCCGTTGGTTACAGAAAAACTCAATCAGTTCTGAGAGCGAAAGGTCGCTGAGGTGTCCCGTCAATGCCATGAGAAATTTAACTCCTGTACGGAAGAGAGATAATGGGGAAAGTAATGGGTTGGCGGCGCCGCCCGCGCTCGGGGCGCCGCCAACCGCGAAGGACTACTGGGAGAGCGCGAATTTATAGTTGATCAACCCCGAAACCTTTACTGGCTGACCGGAAAGTTTCGTGGGTGAAAAGCGAGCACGTGACGCGGCCTGCCTTGCGGCCTCGCGCAGTTGGGCTGGGCCGCTGGTTGCTTCCGCCGAGATCACCTTTCCCGTTTCATCGACCACCACCGACACTGCCACGATGCCCGAGATTCTCATACGCTTAGCCGTATCGGGATAAAGAGGAGTGGGAAGAGAGATTGCCGTGCCGTTGAGAACGCCTCCCGAGACAGGTTTCAGGATCGGGCTGAAGGCAGGACTCGGAGGTTCCGCCTCCATCACTACCTGCTGGGCGCCCTGATCGCCACTCGTCGGCGTTGCCTTTACTTCACTTGAGTTGATGTCATTCACCCGATCCATTGCCTTGGGTAGTGGCGGTGCTGCCTGGTTTCCTGACTTTGTCGCTGCCGGTGACGAACCAGGAGAAGATTTTGCTGCTGTGTTTCGCGCAACGCTGTTGGTCGGCGCGGGCTGCGAAGAAGGCGCTGCGGGAGGTTGGACCATCCGTACCATGTTCTCATCGAGATAATACATGATTGAACGGTAGGTAACCTCGCTCGGCTCAAAGCTGACTCGGCCACCGTCAACCACTGCGACGGAAGTGGTCATCTTGTTCCAGTTGCCGGCAAAATCAAACTCATACCTGTACACTTCTTTGCTCAACAAGGTGCCATCCCCGTTTACCAGCGTCATCTCGCTGATGTTTCCCTTTTCGTCATACTTGTAAACCTCTTTGCCGGTCAGCGTGCCGCCTGACACGGGGAAGTATTGATTCTCGACCTTGTTGCCTTTCAGGTCGTAGGCAACAATCTCAAGCAAAGACCTCTTGCCTTCGATTACTCGGCCATCCTGACTCGTGAGTTTAACAATCTCCGTTCGCACCCTCCGGACAGGTCCCACCAGCCCGTCCCGGACCCTGTCGCTTTCGACGGCAGCGCCGATGGGCTGCGGTTGCAGGCTGCCAACCCTGGCAGTCAGTTTTTGTCCATTCACGGCCAAGACGCACATAAGAGTGGTGACAGTAACGAAGCCTATAGTGCTTAGGTATCTGAACATGTTGTTCTCCTGACAATGAGGTGGGGATTCCAGCGAAAGCTCAATATGTGAGGCGGGCTTAAATGCCAAAACCGTTAGCCGGGGCCTGCTCCAAATGGGGTCGGCCACGGCCCATAATACTGTGTTGAACGAGGTTTGTCTAGGACAAACATGACGCATCTAGAGTTGATTTCGGGAAGAATTGTCCCAAAAAGGCCAGTTTGAAGACGCCCCGAGCGGGGTTATTTTTTGCCCTTATCGGGCTCAAAGTTCGGATGAGAGGCGAGGATTTCGGCGATCTGGTCAATCACGCGAATGCTGCTCCCGGGTGCCGTCTGGTCGTTGCACATTATCGAGAAGGCAAATGTTTCCCCGCTTTTTGCAACAAGATAACCCGACAAAGAATTATCGTAGGTTAAGGCGCCTGTTTTGGCGGCAAGTTGCTTTTCGAGACCTTTTAGCCGCCCTCGAAGGGTTCCATCTGTTGCCGCTGCCGGCAGGGTCTCGCGAAACATTTGGCCCGAGTTGGTGCGCCACATTGCCAGGAGCAGGCCTGAGGTCGCTTCGGGCGTCACGAGATCGAGCCGCGAAAGACCTGATCCATCATGTATAGCCAGGCCCTTGACGGGAACGCCATTCCGTTCGAGCCAGAGACGAATGACAGCAGCACCGGACTCCTCGTCGCCGCGCTCACGACCCGGAGACGAGTCAGAAATCGATCCGCGCTCACGGCCGAGCGTGCGTAGAATCAGCTCGGCATTCAGATTAATACTCTGCTTGTTGGTTGCTTTGGTGATCTCTAATAGATTCTTGCCCGTCACGAAAGCCAGCTCAGTGCTCCGCGTCGGATCAAAGCGTTCGGTTGCAGGAACGCGCCAGTCCCTCGTTACCGCTTGTCCCCCTACGGTGATTCCAAGTTTTTTTAGGGCGTCAATAAATAGCAGCGTGGTCCAAAGAGCCGGATTGTGCACTGCGAGTTGCGCACCGTAGCCTTTGCTGCCCGAAGGGAATTCTCCCCAGACACGCACCCGGTTATCAGAAAGCCCACGTTGAATGCCAAGTCTGAAGGGCTCACCACTTTTCACGATCGCCATGTTTGGCAATAGACTCACGTACCCTGTGGTGTCGCTGGTTCTGATTGTCGGTGTCGAACTGGATTTCTCGGGAGGTGCGACACTAACTTCGACCTGGTTGGCATTTACTGATAAGGCGCTGGCCTCAGCGCCAAAGTACCACTGCAGATCGTTCCACTGCCAGCCATCGCCGATCGGCTCGCCGCGAAAGTAGCTTTCGTCGCCAATCACGTTTCCCTCTATGCGCCTTAGCCCTTTTTGGAAAAGTGTATTGGCAAGCTCCGACAGAGAATTACTGTTGTCCTTGCCTGTTTCAGAAACCAGATCGGGTGCGCCTCGACCATACAGGACAAGGTTGCCGTGCAGGATGCCGTTGGCATTCGGCTGTGTATCTGCGTAAACCGATGTCCGCCAGCGGTAGTCTGCACCCAGAAGATCCAGGGCAGCGGCGGTAGTGTAGAGTTTCATGTTTGAAGCCGGCGTGAACAGTTTGTCGCCGTTTCGCGAGTACAGAACATGGCCATCGCTTACCGATATAACGTGAATGCCCCAGCGGGCCTCGGCAAAGTTGCTCTCGTTTATCGTCTTTTCGATAAGTTGGACCAGCTTTGCATTTGCCTGATCTGAACTCGATCTGCCGGGAGCGGCGCTTTCAAGGCTATGCTCGGCAGCTTTTTCCGGTTGGGGTTGATTCGCGGATAGCGATTTGTAAGCGAAGAAGGGAGCAGCCACCAGAAAGGCTGCGAGAGAAAGGCGAATCACCAACTGTTCAACCCTCAGCTCGATCGTCATGAGTAATCAACAGACTGGGAGTCAACTCGCAAACAGAGTCGCGGTTCGTCCTGATGCTAAAACCGAACGCGTGGCCTCATACACTTCTTCAAGAGCGATCTCGGAGATCACGTTGTTGTAGATAGTTCGATGATGTTCCCCGAGTGGTAAATAGGTTTCCGGCGCGCGCTTGTCAAGAAGCAGCACCACTGGTGTGCCGACTGCCGACGCGATGTGCATTGGCCCCGTGTCGTTTGAGACAAAAGCTGCAAGGCGCGCCTGGGCGGATGCTAACTGTGAAATACTGAGACGGTTAAGGAGCACGGTTGTAGCAGGGAACATGGTTCGTATGCTCGAAACCAGCGAATCTTCCTCGGGACCTGCGAACACAATCACTCTTACGTGGTCATTGCGAATAAGAAACTCGGCGAGTTCGGCAAATCTTTCCAGCGGCCAGCGGCGGCTCGGGTGGCCCGCGCCAGGGAAAAGGCCGACCAGCGGAGATCCCGCATCGGCCTTGAATTTCCGCAGAGTCTGTTCAATGTATCGATCGTCCGCCGATCTTGTGGGCAATCGTGGTACTCGATTGGCGTTTTTGATTCCCAGTGGAACTAACACATCCAGATAGCGATCGATTGCATGTTTTCGTTTGGCATCTTCTGCGGGCGGCCTGGGCTGAACGTTTGAGAGAAAGTCCAGCGAACGTCCTGGACGGCGCGAGTAGAGCCGGTTACGGGCGCCCGAAAAAAAGCCCAGCAGGTTTGTTTCTGAAAGACTGTGCAGGTCTATAACAAAATCAAAACGATCTTTACGAATGTCTTGAACAAGTTTGAATATCCGGACGATAGAAAGAGGAGTGAACCCATCTCGCAAGGCCACTCGGTCGACCATCAAAGTCTCGTCGGCATAACCGGACAGTTTGATCAGCTCGCCGCAGCTTTTCCCGACCGCCACGGTGATCCTGGTTTTAGGAAATCGCTCGCGAATGGCTCGCAATGCCGGCAGGCTTAGCACGACGTCGCCAAGCTGGCCAAAGTCGATTACCAGGAGTTTACTAGGATTGTCTATTTGCTGTTTCATCCGGAGAGCCTGCGAAGGTCGCGCCCGGTCATTTCAGCGGGCTGCTCGAGATCCAGCAGGCCGAGCAGTGTCGGCGCCACATCTTCGAGCGCGCCGCCTTCTCTCAATTTCAAGCCTCTGGCAGAGTCATCAATCAAGTGAAAGGGCACGGGGTTGGTCGTATGAGCTGTGTGTGGTCCACCTGTTTCACGATCGATCATCTGTTCAGCATTGCCATGGTCTGCCGTGATCAGGGTAATACCATGGATTTCTCGAATAGCCTTTGTGATCGAACCCAGGCAGGTATCGACATACTGACAAGCTTCAATGGTTGGTTCGAGTTTACCTGTGTGCCCAACCATGTCCGGATTCGCAAAATTAATAACGAATACATCTGTGTCGCCCTCGTCGATGCCCCGCAGCACATTATCTGTCACCTTGAAAGCAGACATCTGCGGTTCTAAATCGTAAGTGGCCACTTTGGGTGAGGGCACGAGCAGCCGCCGTTCATAGTCATATTCTTTTTCCACGCCGCCGTTGAAAAAATAAGTAACGTGCGCGTATTTCTCCGTTTCCGCCAAACGATAGTTGCGCACCTTCAGTTTGCTCCACACCTCAGCGAGGACGTTTTTGTGCTCGTTTGGGGGAAACGCCACAGCCAGCGGAAAAGTTCGGTCATAGACTGTAAAACAAACAAAATCCATTCGCGGCCGACCCGGTACGGGAAATTCGTTGAAGTTGGCAATAGCTAATGCGCGAGTGAGTTGGCGGGCGCGATCGGGACGAAAATTGAAGAAGATTACTCCGTCGTCCTCCCCAATCGTAGCTACCGGGCGTTCAAGTTGATCCTGGAGAATGATTGGTTCAACGAATTCGTCGGTGATCCCTTTTTCGTAAGAACGTTTGATAGCCTCCAGAGGATCTCTGGCTGGCACTCCGACGCCATGAATTAAGAGATCGTAAGCTCGCCGCGTCCTCTCCCAGCGTTTGTCGCGATCCATCGCATAGTAACGTCCGACGATTGACGCCACCCGGCCGCAACCAATTCTCTCGATCTGTTTTAGCAATGCCTCGACATACCTTGCGCCTGAAGTTGGAGGTGTATCTCGGCCATCCAGAAAGCAGTGGACAAAAACGCGTTCAAGACCGCGATCCCGGGCCATCTTCAAGAGTGCGTAAAGATGTTCCTGGGATGAATGAACCTGCCCGTCTGAAAGCAGGCCCATCAGATGGAGTGCTTTGCCCCAGAGTTTCACTCGATCCATGGCTGTGACCAGCACCTCGTTGTGGAAGAAAGCCCCGGTGGCAATGTCGTGATCCACGCGCGATACATCCATCCGGATCACCCTGCCAGAGCCGATGTTCAGATGGCCCACCTCGGAGTTGCCCATGATGCCCGGGGGCAGTCCTACCCGCGTCCCTGAAGCTTGCAGCAGTGTCTGTGGATATCGCTCACTGAGTTCGTCGTAGTTAGGAGTCTTAGCCAGGGCAATGGCATTGCCGTCGCGATGAGGTGAAAAGCCCCAGCCATCGATAATGATGAGTGCGATCGGACCTCGTTTGTCAGTCAAATGTCCCTCAATTAGTTCACGCTAACAAATGGTAGATGAAAACAATATGCGACTGGTTACTCGCATTTGTATATTTGATGAGAGAGACAACCCCGGTTCCTTTTAGGCCTGGCTATCGTTTCGCGGCCCGTGCTTTCTTGCCTCGATTACTAACCGTGGGCGCAGCTATCTGGTAAAACGCTTCACGTCCGGGAAACCTTGCCGCGCCCCGCAAGTCTTCTTCAATGCGTAGCAGTTGATTGTATTTCGCAATTCTGTCGGTACGCGACAGCGAGCCGGTCTTAATCTGTCCGGCATTAGTTGCCACGGCAAGATCGGCGATAAAAGGATCCTCGGTTTCACCTGAACGATGGGAAATGATCGCCGTGCGTCGATTCGTTTTTGCCAGTTCAATGCAATCAAGCGTTTCCGTCAGCGTGCCAATTTGATTGACCTTGATCAGGATGGAATTTGCGACGCCAAGTTCAATCCCTTTTCGCAAAAACGATGTGTTCGTTACGAAGAGATCATCACCCACAAGTTGCACTCGCTCTCCAAGTTCGTCGGTGAGTTGCTTCCAGCCTTCCCAATCGTTTTCCGCCATCCCATCCTCGATCGAAACGATTGGATACTCGTCGCACCAGCGTTTCCAAAACGCCACCATCTCGCTGCTTGAAAGGCGGCGCTTGTCGCTCTTTTTGAACTCATAGCTTTTGCCGTCGTAGAATTCGCTCGCAGCCGGATCAAGGGCCAGCAGACAATCTGCGCCAGCCGTATAGCCGGCTTTGGCAATCGCTTCGAGAATGGTTTCCACCGCCTCCTCATTGGACCGAAGGTTGGGAGCAAATCCGCCTTCGTCACCCACGCTCGTAGCATAACCTTTCTTCTTCAAAACAGACTTTAGCGTATGAAATATCTCAGCGCCCATGCGCAGCGCCTCGCTGAATCTTTGCGCGCCAACCGGGACCACCATGAACTCCTGAAAGTCAACATTGTTGTCCGCATGCGCGCCGCCATTCACAATGTTCATCATGGGAACGGGTAAGGTGCGTGAGTTGGGACCACCGAGGTAGCGATAGAGCGGAAGTTCGAGTGATGTCGCAGCCGCCCGAGCCGTTGCGAGTGATACTGCGAGAATCGCATTAGCTCCAAGTTTGGCTTTTGTCGGTGTACCGTCGAGTGAGATCAGCGTCTTGTCGATCTCAGCCTGGTCCAGCGCGTCCAGCCCTTCGAGTTCGGGTGCGATGACGTCGTTGATATTGTTAACGGCTTTTAGTACGCCTTTACCGAGATATCTTCGCTTATCGCCGTCGCGCAGTTCCACGGCTTCATGTGCCCCGGTTGATGCACCCGACGGCACCGCGGCCCGTCCCACTTCTCCATCTACCAGCGTCACCTCCGCTTCCACTGTCGGGTTTCCGCGCGAGTCGAGAATCTCGCGTGCGGTTACGTGCTCAATCCAGCTCATCGTTGTTTGGCTCCCAGAAAGGATTCCGATCGGTCAGCGCTTTGATAGATTAACTGCTTTTACTCAAGAAATTTTGCCCGTTGGTCATTCCGACAGCGATGTTAACCTACGGCGTGCGCACTGTCGGCAGTTCGACTCTGTGTCTCCGCAACTTCCTCGGGAAGCTCAAGTCGCACGCGTATCAAGCGTCGTCGCTCGACACCTTCGACCTGAAATAAGAGACCATTGTGACGCACTACCTCGCCGGGTTTCAACACATGTCCGGCCTGGGTCATCAGGAATCCGCCAATGGTGGTGTAAGCTTCAGATTCCGGTAGCGTCAGCTTGAGCCGGCGATTGAGATCGCGGACCGCCAGGCCACCGTTCAAGATGTATTTCCGAGTGCTGACCTGAACGATCTGTTCGTTGACTTCGTCATCATGCTCGTCTGAGATATCACCCACGATCTCTTCCAACAGGTCTTCCAGAGTTATGATGCCTTCCAGACCGCCGTGTTCATCGACCACAAACCCAAAATGAGCTTTGGCCTTCTGCATTTGTCGCAACACATCTTCAAGCCGGGCAGTGTCCACAACATAAAGGGGCGGTTGTAAGACATCCTCGAGACGGAAAGCGTCCGGATTGAGCAAGTAGGGCATTGTGTCTTTGCTGTGGATGAAGCCGATCACGTTATCGAGCGATTCCCGGTACACGGGCAAACGCGAATAACGGTATTGATCGAACGCTCGCGTGATTTCGGCCAGGGAAGAATCGCTGGAAATCGCGGCCATCTCCGTGCGAGGCACCATCGCTTCGCGAACGAGAGTGTCTGAGAACTCGAACACTCTGTGAATCAGGCGCCTCTCCTCGGCTCGCAAATTCCCGCTGTCACGGGCGATATCCACCAATTGGCGCAACTCTGTTTCGGTATAGACCGAGGCGTGATCGAGCGACGACTTAAGCCGAAGGAGCCGGCCCAAGGCGCTGCCCACGAAGTTCAAGGCCCAAAGGATCGGGCGAAAAGTGGTGCCGAAGATTTCGAGTGGACGCGAGAACAAGAGGGCCACTGATTCAGCTCGTTCCAGCGCGACCATTTTCGGAGTCAACTCACCCAGGACTATATGCATGAAGCTGATTGCCGAAAACGCGACGATCAGTGCCAACAGATGCATCACGTAAGCTGCGCGCCCCTCGGAAGCAACAGCATGCGCAAGCGGCTCCAGGAACGAAGCAATCGTAGGCTCGCCGAGCCACCCCAAAGCCAGCGAGGCCAGCGTAACTCCAAGTTGCACTGCCGAGATGAAAAACGTCGGATTGCCCAACAGTCTGAGAGCTGCCTGAGCTCGTTTGCTACCGGCGGCGGCGCGATTCTCCAGACGGGTCCGACGCACCGAGACGAGGGCAAACTCCGAAGCCACGAAGAAGGCATTCGCGCCCACAAGGAAAACCACAGCGAGAAGTTTAAGAATCGTGGTCACAAGACCACCTCGCGCGGATCCGGTTCGATGAGAAAGAAACGGCTGTAATTACTGGCAGGGTCGTCCATCGTCTATTGTGGAGGGATTCCAGGTGAGGAATTATAGCCTAAACAAAAACGCCACACGAAGCGCTTCGCCGGGGGAAGCCAGCCGGACTGCGGATAATCCTCTCAAATCTCTGGAAAAGGTTGGTTTAACCCACCGTAGGTTGGCTCATTTGGATAGTCCAATTCTCAATCGCAAGCTCTGGCGCACCTGTTCCAGGAGCCCAGGCACGAGCCACGGAAGTTTTGTTCCGGTTACTTACGCAGCGGTTAAATGGAAGCCTATGGCTGTGCAATTAGTATGTATTCGTAAACTAATGCCCGGCAGCAGCACCGGCAGCACGAACCCGAACAGGGCGTCGGTCATGCTTTGTGCAGGCTTTTGTCAGCGCTTGATCGACGCGAGGTTCGACCTGGCATTCCGTCTGGCGGCAAACTGCTGCGAGTTCCGAAACAACCAGATAACGAGAGCGTTCAAGCATTCTTTGTTCACGGAAAGAAAGTGGTTTGATGTGACTCAAATACGTCAGATGTTTGAGCACATTGGCCACTTCGAAAATATCCCCGGTCCGCATCTTTTCGGAGAATTCTTTAAAACGGTCCTTCCAGTCATTTGCGGGGGAAGTAAAATCGTCGGCGAGCGCTTTGAAAAGCATTTCGCATTCACCCGAGGAGATGGGTGCGCGCAAGCCAACTTCTGCAGCATTAGGAACAGGGACGAGAACCAGAGAGTTATTTGCAGCAAGGCGAAGCGTGTAGAAGGGAAGTAAGGTAGCGCCTATTTGCTTTTGTTCAATCTGTTCGATGGTCCCGATCCCGTGATTCGGATAAACGACTTTCTGGCCGACTTTGAAGCCCACCACAGCACCTCCATCGATTGTGAAAAATCAGACTGCGCCGCACGCGCGGGTCTGGGGGAAATCCGAGCGACGCAGTTAGCGTCGGGCCCTAATTGGCAAGTACTTGAAGTCTAGCAAGCGCTGTTGCAGAGCGTCAAGCCTTTCGACTGAAAGGCCGGAACATTACGATTCCATTAGTTTAATTGCGTTAGCGACAACTCCAGGTCCATTATCCGTTGACAAGGCTTTAGTTCGATCTGCTTCTTATTTGCCTCTGCCTGGCGCCGGAGTTTTTTCCGCGCTTCAGTTCCACCGGGGAAGCGAAGGTTCGCTTTCGTTTCCAAGTCATCTTTATTTTGCACGCGCGCAAACACAAAATAACGTCCGGGGGGAATCTGACTAAGCGTGAAACCACCGTCGCTATTGACTGAAGCAGTGAAGTAGCGGAGAACGTCGTCTGTCTTTTCCGGCTCGGCCGGAATGAAGTTCACGTACATCTCCGGAGGAACCTGCTCGTCGCCCGGGAGTTTTAGTTTGCCCTCAACCGAGGCGGCGCCCTCGGCGAGCGTGATCTTCAGACCCTTAAGCTGCTCTCCCAACTTCAATGCGATCCAATTTCGTGCACCATCAACACTCTGGTTTGGCGCCGCGGAACTTTGCGGGGCCCCGGAGCGCATCGACGGCAAAGTTATTGATTGAAGGTACCAGTATTTGGCAAAGATTGACGGCGTCAAACTGTACTGTCCCGGCAGCAGGTTACGAAGTGCGAATTCGCCCGCTTTGTCGGGAGCAGCGGGTCGTGTGAAAAAATAGGGTAGTTGCGTCTGGCCTCTTGCTGGTTGCCGGCGATTAAATTGAGCCGTTATTAACGTCTCATCAAAAAGTGGTCGCCGCTTTCCTTTGCACTCCGGCACTTGCGAATCGATCAAAATCAATTGCCCCGAGATCGAGGGCAAGGGTCGAGTGACCATTTCTATCCCAGTGATGTCTGCCCCTTTGACGCTTATTCTGCGAGGTTCGGACTGCGCACTCTCACCTGTGGATGAACTGGAGTGTGCCCAGAGATCGTAGTCACCATCAGGCACACCGTGCAATTCAAATCCGCCACCACTGGTCTCCTGTGACGTTGACTTGTCGACCTCTAAAATGCCGTCGCGAACACGCCATAAGGCTACGCCGAATGGCGACTTCGGATTTGGCATCGAAGTCACCCTTCCACTTACAGAGTGCCCGAGTTCGCCTCGATAACGGATATCGACGTCCTTGATTTCTTCTCCACTGCCCACAGTTATCTCGCTAGCTGTGTCTCGGGTAGAGGAGGGAGCATATTTCGGCACATCATAATCATACGCATGATTGTACTCACTTCCCTGCCCGCCGCCGGCTGAGACGACATAGGTTCCAGGTAACAATCCGTAGAGCCGGTAGACTCCTCGGTCATCACTGCTTTGTGCTACTGAGGCGCCTATTCGCGGTTGTTTGTCGTTAGCATCACGAATCATCGTTGCGAGCACTCTGACTGCAACGACGGGCTCATCTGCTGAATTGAGAACCTTGCCCGTGATCACTCCGCCCCGGATGAGATTAATAGTTACAGAATCGCCGATTCTGAACAGGTGCTCGCCGGCATCGACGTCAATGGGAACAGAAGCGTACCCAGGGGCCCATGCACTAATGCTGAAGACTCCCGGCTCTAGTCCTTTCAACTGGAAGGTGCCGTCGTTTTCTGTGGGGACCGAGCGCCATTGACCGTTCAAGCTAGTCAGTGATACGCGCGCATTAGGAACCGGCTGTCCATCAGCAACCACGCGCCCCCTGATCACGCCTGATCGAGTGGTACCAGTTTCACCTTCATCCGCTGGTCGCTGCGGCGATTGTCCAAGCGATGTCTCATCGATCGCAAAGACGACTGCAATTGCAATCAACATGAGTGCCGGCAACGACTTTTGATTAATGCGCAGATAGTTCATTATGCCTACGAACGAAACCGTCCTTCTATGGAACAGGAGTCGAATTAGGCTTCAGGTTAATGGGAATGGAAATCTCTGAAACAACACCATCGCTGATCACGATTGGCTGGCGCGCGTTTGAAGTCATTTGGTTCGTCGCCGCATCGTAAACCCGCACCGCAACTTCATAGTTACCTGCCGGCAGCCACTCAATCAGAAAACGTCCCTGCGGATCTACCATTGAAGATTTTAGCGTTACGGGACCACTCACCGATTGACGCTGAAGGAGCACATAGATTTGCATATTGGAGGGGAGCGGACCGTTTTCGACTTTTACCGTGCCGCGAACTGAGCCAGTACCGTACCCGATTACGATGCGTAGTTCCGTAATTTGTTCCCCGGACTTAACCTTCAGCCCCAGGGATTGATCGATCCCGTCTCGTTCGATTCGTAAAAAGGAAAACCTGGCCTCATCGCTCGTTCGCGGATAGAAAGTGACGCGTGCTGTGCCGGCGGCGATGCCACTAACACGGAAGCTGCCGTCAGAGTTAGGAGTCAACTGATGAAAAGAAGGGAAACCGCTCTCCGGGCGCAATGCGATCCGCAGATGGAGTTGCGAAAGCTCTGCGAAAAGTCGCTTATCATCTGTTCCCTCGAGCGCGATCGTGCCGGTGAGGGTAGCTCCGCGTGCTGCCTTTAGCTCGAGTCCCGTGACGTCCTGGTCAACTACTTCAAAAGTGTTAGTCTCGCCAACATATTCGGTTCCCGTTTCTGGTACAAGAGATATTGAGTAGGTGCCGACAGGCACGTTCTCGAGTCGGAAGTTTCCATTGTTGTCGGATGCACCGACCTCATCCGCACCTCTCCGCTGGCCGTCAGTATAGATGGTCGCGCGAATTCGTGTTCCGGGAAGGGGTTGGCTGGTTTGCGCATCAATGATTCGTCCGCTTACCGCAAACCCAGCGATGGTTCGGCCAACTAAGAGGTCAATGTTGGATACCTCGGCTCCTTGCGCCACCTCGACCGACTTGGCTTTTGCCTCATCGGTCGCATCCGGGTAAAAGGTTTGTTTATAGACGCGCCGGCCTCTTGTCGCATCCAGGATGGCGTACACATCACTACCGATCGCAACTTTGTAACTGCCGGGTGGCAAGCCATAGACACGGTAGATGCCGCGGTCATCTGTGAGAAACCCGGGAAGGGAATCAACAACTATTGACAGGTTCTGATCGAGAGGAATGACGCGCACCAGCTCACCAATCACTGGTCGTCCATCCGCATCGGTTGCTTTTCCTGTAATTACGCCGCCCCGAATTAACGCGAAGTTGATATCTTCAATTGTTTCGCCCTCAGTGACGACAACAGATCTTTCCAGCGGCGGCGATCCCTTTGTGTCAGTCACTACATAGGCGGGGACGTTCGGCCACACTCGATAAATACCAGCCGCCAGACTCGAGTCCCGAAACTGTCCATCTGCGTTTGTTGTTGCCTTGTACCCAATATCTCGGTCCAGGTAGCGCTCGTGTTGCAACACGGCGCTCACCCGGACATCAGCAAGGCCCTTGCCATTTAAAGTAATCCGTCCCGCAATTGCGCCTGAAGACTTCTGTTTGTTCCCGGGCACGGATTGGCCCAGACAGTCACAGGTCAAGCCAAGAAGCAGGACCAATGCGATACGCGTGAGGTGTTGCATTGTGAAATCAGCCTTTCAAGCTCACGAATGGCTCCAATAATAGCGAAATGATTAGAATGTCACCATCCTTGGGCAGGCCGTTGGTGACCGTTCTGCCTTCAGCCGCTTACCTCGTTCCGACTCGCGAGACAAACGAGTTGTCAGGTCAGCAGCCTGCTGCTAGGATCAAATCCAAGCTGTTGTAAAATCCCGGTTTTGCTCTTGTGGGAAAAGCCCTGAGCGATCCACGTCATATCTACCGTCATGGCACTTCTAAAGATCACCGATGCGAGCGGCAGGCAATGGCAGTACAACCTGCTTCCCCAAAGCGTTTGCACGATCGGCCGCGCGCCGGACAATGCCATAGTCATCGACGATCCGCGCGCCTCTCGCTACCACTCCCATATTAAGTCGTCAGAGGACGGCAGCTTCACCATCGTCGACGGAGCAGTCATTAATGGCCAGTTGCGACGCAGTGCCAACCGGGTCTTCATCAACGGGGAAGCACAATTCGAGCATCAACTAAAAAACGGCGATCGCGTCACAATCGGCGCCAGCACGCTGCGTTTTGAACAACGACCGGAAGAACACACCACTGAAGTGCGTTACGACGACAAGCCTCTTGGCCACACGCAACTTCTCATTTCGGCCAATGACGTCGTATCCACAGTACTGCATTCCAAATCCGACATAGCCGCGACCGTGGCAAGAGATAAAGTGCTGGAAGCGTTACAGCGAAAAGCCAATATTCTCAGCGCGCTGTTTGAGATGAGTAAGACGCTCGGTTCGGTCTTTGACCTGACTGCAATTTTTGACAAGGCCACTGACGTCATTTTTCGCTCAACACCCGCAGACCGCGTAGTCGCGTTGCTGGCAGATCACACTGGCAGCGGGAATTTAGAGGATGTTGTGCTCACACCTATTGCCACCCGCGCTCGCGATGAGAAGTTACAGGCCCACGCGAAAAAGCTCACCATCGGCAGAACGATTACCCGCAAAGTCATGCGCGATCGCGTCGCCTTGTTATCGCAAGATGCCGCCTCGGACGCCGAGTTTGCCGGAGTTGATTCAATTGTCTCGCAAGGTGTGCGTTCGACAATCTGCGCTCCGCTGGTGGCGGAAACGAGAGTCCATGGAGCGTTGTACGCCGACCGGCTGGATCCTTTCGCCGCTTTCAAACCTGACGATCTGGAACTGATTAGCGCGGTCGCCGCGCAAACCGCTATCGCAGTTGAGAATGCCCGCGCGCACGAACGACTGGCGCGTGAGGAAGTGGCGCGCGCAAACTACAGCCGGTTTCTTCCGGAATATGTGGTGAAGCAGATGCTTGAGAACCCCGAGTCTTTCAAGCTCGGCGGCGTCAATCAAACTATCACAATACTTTTTGCCGATATCCGGGGCTTCACTCGTATCTCGGAACATGCGCCGCCGGAAAAGATCGTCGGCTTGCTGAATCGCTATTTCTCGGCGATGACAGATATTATTTTTGCTCACGGCGGGACCCTGGATAAATATCTTGGTGATGGTCTGATGGCGCTGTTCGGCGCACCGACTACTACGCCTGAAGATGCATCGAATGCTTTGAACGCTGCCGTCGCTATGCAACGCCGCGTGTTAGGGATTAACAGGGAGTTGGAGGAAGAAGGGTTCCCCGAATTGAATGTAGGAATTGGCCTGCATACCGGCGAAGTGACGGTCGGCTACATCGGTTCTGAGAGAAGATCGGAATACACAGCAATCGGCGACGCTGTTAATACGGCCTCGCGACTCGAGTCAAATGCCCGGGCCGGCGAGATCCTGATGAGTGACGCTACCGCCCAGGCAGCTCACAGACGTTATGAGCTGAAGCCAAGAGAGCCGATTATGGTTAAGAATCGTGTCCAGCCGGTGAGATTGTGGGAAGTCGATTGGCAGCGCGCCAGTGGCGCTTTTTGAAGTTTTTTGCGGGCCCCATGATTCGTTATGAGTACGTTAGGCTTTTTAAAAAAACGAATCACTGTCGCTCGCGTATACGGCATTCCTGTTCGCATCGATTATCGCTGGTTCGCGGTAGTTGCTCTTAGTATCTGGCTAATTGCCAGCAACCTGCTGAGCGACTTTCAAATAGCCGGCTTGCACCTCCGCCATGTCGACTTTCTCACCGCTCTATTCCTGGCAACAGTCACCACTGCAGGCTTGTTCCTTTCAGTCTTTGGCCACGAGCTGTCCCACGCCTTGATGGGCCGGGCTGAAGGAATTGAGATTGACGAAATAGTTCTGCATCCGTTTGGGGGTCTTACCCGCCTGCGCACCCAACCGCAAAGTCCGCGGGCCGAGTTCAGAATTGCTGTTGCCGGCCCGGCGGCAAGCTTCCTGTTCGGTGTCCTGGCGCTGGGCGCCACCAAGGTCGCAGATCTTGGTGGCTACGTAGCAACAGAGGTCGTCTTTTTCCTGATCGCTTCGGGCAATCTATTGCTCGCGATAGTAAATTTGTTTCCCGGGTATCCTCTGGACGGAGGCCGTGTGCTGCGCGCGATTATCTGGCGCAGCAACGGAAACATCAACTTTGCCACTCGCATGTCCGGCATGTGCGGGGTGCTGATCGCGGGCACGATCATCCTGTTCGGTGTTTACATTATGATTGCGCCAAACTGGAGACCATCGCGTCCTTACTTCATGGGCGTGTGGTCCATTTTGGTCGGATTGTTTCTGCTGGACACAGCGGCGCGAGTTGTAAAGAGCGCGCAGGACACACGCCTCATAACGGTGGGTGACGCCATGTCGCCGCCGCTGGCAATCGAACCGGAAACCACGGTCAGCAAACTGATCGACGACATCCTGCCGCTGCATCGCCAGACCACTTTCCTCGTTGCTCTGAATCAACGCCTGCATGGCATTCTGGCGCTCGAGGACCTCAAGTCATTGCCTCGTGATCGTTGGCGCGAGACGCTGGCCCGCGATGTGATGCGACCGGTCGCCCCGCGATTTCTTGTTGACCCGACAGCCACTCTCGAATACGCCCGAGAGTTGATGAAGCAGAATGGAGTGGGCTCGCTTGCCGTGATCAACAGCCAAGGTGAGTTGGTTGGATTTCTTCAAAGCGGCCGCCTGCGCCCTCGCGCGTGAGTAGTTTGATTTTCTCTGCACGTCCGCATTCCCCTTGTGACAAATTTCGAGTTTCCTGGTTTTGTTGCATTTTTGTGAGCGAACAGATTGATCGGCGAAATCACAGAGAATCTCAATTTGAGCCGCTAGACGTGCCGGAATCCCGTTGCCAGCGGCAGTATTTTTCGCGATAATCCAAGCGGAGCTGTCATTTTTGGGACTTGAAGGAAGCATAGATGCTGGCAGTACTTGGGGCGCTCTTTGCAAACGGCGTGATAGCTCTAATGAAGCTCGCGGCCGCGCTGGTCACGGGTTCCTCAGGGATGATGGCGGAAGCTTTTCACTCCTTTGCCGACACAGTGAATCAGGTGTTCCTCCTGCTGGGACTGCGGTTTTACAAACGTCCCGCATCCGAGAAACACCCCTTTGGTCACGGCAAGGAGCGGTTTTTCTGGTCTTTCATAGCAGCTATCTTTATCTTTGGGGTAGGCGCAACCTATGCCACGTATGAAGGCATAGTAAAACTCAGTCACCCGCACCCGCCGGAACGAGTTGGATGGGCATATGCCGTGCTGGCAGTCTCTTTTCTCCTTGAAGGAGGTTCCATCTCGCTGGCAATTTATCAGGAGGTAAAAGAGGCGCACTCCGAAGGCTTGAGCGTTTTGCAGTACCTTCGCCAGTCGAAAGATCCGACCGCCAAGACAGTGCTCTTTGAGGATTCGGCAGCTTTGCTTGGGATTTTAATTGCGGCCGGTGGACTCTACCTGACGGAAATGCATGTTGGCCCCGGCGGCGGTGCATTCTGGGATGGAGTTGCTTCAATAACAATCGGCCTGGTGCTCGCGGTAGTTGCGTTCGTGCTGGCTCGCACATCTCGAGCTCTCTTGTTAGGAGAAGCCGCAAGTCCCGAAGAAGTGCAGGCCATTACCCGGGCAATTGAGAGCCATCCAAATGTCGTCAAGGTTGTAGAACTTCTGACCATGCACCTGGCGCCGAAAGAGATCCTGATCAATGCGCATGTGAAATTGCGAGACGGATTGACGACTGAGGCAATAGAGAAGACGATCGAAGAGATAGAAGAATTGATTCGACGCACGGAACCAAAAGTGGAGAAGATCTTTTTAGAGACCGCGCGCGAAACCAATCGATCAGACCGGGAACTTGTTTCAGAACACGTTGGCTAAGGCGGAGTATCCGATGGTCAGTTTGGAAAAACTGAGTTGTCCAGGCCGCGAAGCGCGAATCAGAAGTATAAAACTAAGAGATGTTACTGCTACTGCCATACACGGAGTACTTAAGGCGACTTGCTGAGCCGCGAAACATCGCGGACGTGATAATCGTCTTCTTGCTTGTGTATGCAGTTTTGAAGTTGGTGCGGGGCACTCGCGCCGCACCGATGGCAGCCGGAATCGCAGCATTTGCCTTCCTGTATTGGCTCGCCGTTAGACAAGACCTTGCCACTGTCGAATTCCTTTTGCGCGGGGGTCTGATCTACATCGGCGTCGCCATTATCGTCCTCTTTCAATCCGAAATCAGACAAGCTTTAATAACTTTCGGCAATCGCTTTCGCGTTCCTTTTTCGCGCTCTGTTAGGGGTCAGTTTGGCGAGGGTGTGTACGATGAAATTGTGCTCGCGGCCACCACGTTGGCCTCAACAAAAACCGGCGCGTTGATCGTCATCGAGCGCAATGTTGGTTTGAAGAACGTAACAGACGGAGGCGTAAAGCTGGATGCGGAGCTGAGCTACGATCTCCTGGTCAGTATTTTCAATCCCACAACTCCGCTTCATGACGGGGCGGTAGTGGTTCGTCGTCATCGCATCGCGGCGGCGTCGTGCTTCTTGCCGCTGACATTGAATCCGCGCCTTTCGAAGGATCTCGGCACGCGCCATCGGGCGGCCATCGGCGTGACCGAGGATACAGACGCCGTGGCCGTTGTTGTCTCGGAAGAAACTGGTCTGATCTCTTTTGTTCAGAGTGGGCAGATCCGACGCGGACTCGATGCGACGAAGCTGCGAGCCTCAATCTTCGAGGCGCTGGAAGTCCCACCCAAACGCGAGAAAGAGAAAGTCGACACAGAAACTGAGACCGAAGAGGTTGCCTCAGTTTGATTGCCAATTGCCGATTGACGATTGCCGATTGCCGAGATGTTTGACCATCTTTTGTTAATGGAATCCCAACTGTAAGGCATTGATCTAGTCGAGAAACCACGCTCCAATCGGCAATTGGCAATCGGCAATCACAAATAACTTATGCCCTTTCAGGACATCGATGAAGTAGCCCCCGCCCAGTATCCGGGCTCGCCCGGTGTGGTTGAGAGGTGGCTGCACAAAATATTTATTGAAGACTGGTTCTTGAAGCTGATGGCCCTGGCTATCGCCTTGCTTTTGTGGCTGGCGGTAACCGGAGTGAATAAACCGGTCACGATTCGGACCACTATCCAGCTCAACTTCATTCGCCCGGACAAATTGGATATAAGCAACGATCCGCCACGGAGCGTGGATGTACTTCTGACCGGTCGCCGAAGCAAGCTCCAAAGTATCGGGCCCACAGATCTTGTGGCAACGGTCGATTTGAGTGATCAGCGGGAAGGCGAGCGAGTAGTCCGATTGGCAGCGGATCACGTGCAAATGGATCTGCCCGACGGAGTAAAGATAGAATCGTTTCAACCGAGTACGATCCCTATTCATCTAGAGCCAATAATTGAGCGCCAGGTAGCTGTTGAGGTCAAAATCGAAGGTCAGCCGGCCGAGGGTTTTGACCTCTACAGTGTGCGCCCTTCACCGGCCACAATCGCTGTCCGCGGGCCGGCCGGGCATGTTAATTCCCTGCAGAAGGCACCCACCGAAACGATTTCAATAGCGGGCAAGAATGAAGCCTTCACCGCATCGCGTGTGGCTATCGATGTTCCCGATCATAAAATTGACCTGGAAGATTCAGCCGTCGATGTGGTGATCGAGATCGGCGAGCACAGAACGGAAAGGACGTTCCCGGGAGTATCCGTCATTGCAGATAGAGGCAACGCCCAGCCCGCGACCGTTTCTGTCACCCTGTTCGGTCCTGCTTCTGTGATTTCGCAACTAAGACCCGAAGACCTCAAGATATCTTTGACGTCGTCCGGTGGCGGCGTCGAGCCCCATCTGAACGTTCCACCCGGAATTCAAGATCGAGTGAGCCTGAAATCCTTAAAGCCTTCATCAATCGCCATTATCAGGTGAGCTCTCAAACTACATGAAGAACCTCTTTGGCACCGATGGCATGCGCGGCGCTGCGGGAGAGTTCCCTCTCGATGCGCCAACGGTGAGGATCGTGGGTTCGTCGCTGGCGCGGCATCTTCAAACCGCACTGTCGCGCCCGGCGGTGATCGTTCTGGGAAGGGATACTCGTGAATCCGGGCCGTGGCTTGAACGCGCTTTGATTGAAGGCGCTGCCGCTTCCGGCGCCGAGTGTCATTCGGCGGGAGTAATCACCACCCCAGGAGTCGCCTATTTAACAAGAACGCTTCCGGCGGATGCCGGCGTTGTGATCAGCGCTTCACACAATCCCTTTCACGATAACGGCATTAAGATATTCGCCCCGACCGGTCGCAAAATGGATGACGCGACCGAACGCAAGATCGAGGCTGACATTTTCGCGGCCCTCCCCGTACCCGAGAATAAGATTGGCGAGGCGGCAATCAAGAACGATGCCGACTATTTGTGCGCTCGCTACCTGGATTTCCTGGCCAGGGATATTGGGGATGAACTCTCATTGGCGGATCTGAGAATAGTCGTCGACTGTGCGAACGGCGCAGCGTCGGCTTTGGCGCCTCGTTTACTCGAGTCTCTAGGGGCGCAAGTCATCGCCATGAACAATCATCCCGACGGCAGGAACATTAATCGTGATTCAGGCTCGTTACACGTGGCTGGGCTGCGTGAAAACGTGCTGTCGGAACGTGCCGACCTCGGAATTGCTTTCGACGGCGACGCCGATCGCGCACTGTTCATTGACGCTGCGGGCAATTATGTCGATGGCGATGCGACGCTCTGGGTCCTGGCCAATTACTTTCAGGCTCGCGGGGAATTAAGCAACTCTACAGTGGTTGCCACGGTGATGAGCAACATTGGACTCGAACTCGCATTGCGATCGCGTGGTTTGAATCTGGTGCGAACTGATGTTGGCGACAAGTACGTACTTGACGAATTGCTTCGCTCGGGTGCGAGCCTTGGAGGGGAACAGTCGGGTCATGTCATCATCCCGAGTCTGAGCCTTGCCGGCGATGGACTGATCACTACCCTCTGTTTGCTTCGCGCTATTCAGCAGTCGGCAAAGTCACTTCAGGAATTGACCGCGGTGTTCCAGCGTTACCCGCAAGTTCTAGTGAATGTACGGGTGAAAGAAAAACGTCCATTCGCCGAACTTCCGGCGGTCCAGGAGGTTGCTGCCGAGATAGAAGCAAATCTCGCCGACCAGGGAAGACTTCTGCTGCGGTACTCGGGCACCGAGCCACTGGCACGGATCATGATTGAGGGTCCGGATCAATCCCAGATTGAGCGTTATGCCAATCGACTGGCGGAGGTGATTCGGGTCACTTCAGGCGCGTCGGAGCGCTCGCCGGAATAGAATTTCTACACCCCGGACCAAGAAATTTCTACACAGCTATTTGTTGAAAATGCTTCGAGAAATTGTAGCTTTCGGGAAAAGCAAGGAAAACAAAGGTAACCAAAACCCGGACAAAAACCCTCTTGCACGGCACAGGCGTTGCGATGTATATTGTGGGGCAAGAGAGACGGTTGGTGGATCCTCCGTCTCAAGTGGTTGCTGGGGTGAGGACAGTAACCACGAAAAATGAATGGGCGCGACGCACTCCCACGTTGTCGCGCCCATTCGCTTTATTTGGCAGATCTTCCGCTCGCCCCGGTCCACTCGAGAAACTCTGAACCCCTTTTCAATTCTGCGATTCCCCTGCGTGCTTGGCCTGGCAACTGCCAACTTCTTGTTGCGAGTTTTTGAGTAAACAAATCAATCCACGAAATCAGACGAACCTGGTTCATGTCCTGGGTTTGGTCGTGGCCCCCAGCGGCTGTGGTGAGTTTGTAACGACACTCCTAAAAGTTCGAAACCCGGGGGCGTGCTACAATTCAATTCTCGACTGAATTGTTCCCAAGTCATCACAACACGGCGCGCGACCACGAAGGAGCCTGGAAGCCAATTGCAAAGTTTGCGCGTTCGCCTGGAACGGCAACAGCTTAGCTATAACATTCGAATCGGTCGTGATCTTCGACTGCAGGCGGGCCAGCTGCTTCGCTCTGCCTTAGGAGAAAAAGCGCGACGCATCGCCGTGATTTCAAGCAAGCGGGTCTTTGCACTTTATGGCTCGGAAGTGATGCACGCTTTGCGGGGAAACGATTTCACAGTTCTCCATTGGTTAATGCCGGAGGGGGAACGATTCAAAACGTTTCGTTCGCTGGAGAGAGCGGTGCTGTTCCTGGCCGAAAGCGGTTTGGAACGGACAGATGCTGTGGTGGCATTGGGAGGTGGCGTGGTTGGAGATCTCGGGGGTTTCACCGCTGCGGTTTACCTGCGGGGCATCCCAGTGGTCCAAATGCCTACCACGCTGCTCGCACAGATCGATTCATCAGTTGGCGGAAAGACGGGGATTAACCTGCCCCTGGGAAAGAACATGACCGGAGCGTTTCATCAACCGAGTAGCGTAGTCATTGACACTCAAACTCTGACCACCTTGCCTCGTCGTGAACTCGTTTCCGGCTTTTGCGAGGCAGTCAAGCAAGGAGCCATCGCCAATCGAAAGTTATTCAAACAGACGACCGATCTTCTCGCCGCATTTCGATTGGACCGCAAGGCCCTGCTGTCAGCTCAGATGGAACATCTGGTGGCCAGGCACTGCGCCTTTAAAGCCTCAATTGTAGCCGGTGATGAACGCGAATCAGGTCAGCGAAGCGACAAGCGTTCGAGGAAAGTGCTGAATTTTGGCCATACCACGGCCCATGCGCTGGAAGCCGCGACCTCCTACCGGCGCTTTCGACACGGCGAAGCCGTTGGCTACGGCATGCTGGTCGCCGGGCAGATCTCAAAAAGTCTGGGCCTGCTCGAACCATCAGAGTTAGAATCATTGACAGAAGCGGTCCGGTTCTGCGGCGCACTGCCGCCGGCCGGTGATTTGGACAAGGAAACGATCATCGAGGCCCTCTCACACGACAAGAAGAGTGTCGCTGGTCAAATCAAATGGGTTTTGCTCGAGAAGATAGGACATCCATTGATCGTTGATGGAAAAGAGATCAGCCCGCGACTCTTACGGCTCTCATTGGCGGAGGGTCTGCGAAACGCAAAGGAATAAAGATGGCTGCAATACGAAGATCAAGTGAGTGCGGAGGATCCCGTTTCAATTTCCTGGTAACAATGATTGTCATTGGTTGCCTGGCGTACGCCGGTTATCTCTGTATCCCGGTAGTATATCAGGCCCACATGCTCAAAGATCTAATGCAGCACAACTGCGACGTGGCTGTAGCGCAGGGCTATGCCCCGTCTTGGGTTGCAGATCAATTATGGAAAAGTGCGGACGAGTACGGCATCCCTAAGAATGCACAGGTCACTCCAAGTCAAACAGACAACCGCATCGAGGTGCGGGTCCAGTTTACAAAACCAATTGAGTTTCCCGGCTACACCTACAACTACGAATTCGATCAGACGGTCAGGAGCACTGCGTTTTTGTCGCTCAAGTAAGCGAATGGCAAGCTGTTGACGGCTGGATAAACCAACAACGTACCCACCACGGCAAAAGGCGCGGGAGAGACAAACCCTCCCGCGCCTTTGTTGTTCGCTGAAAACTTATCTTTGGGCGCCGTCAAGGAAAGCCTTCAGCTTCCGAGAACGTGACGGATGGCGAAGCTTGCGTAAAGCCTTTGCTTCGATCTGCCGGATGCGCTCGCGAGTGACGGCGAAATGTTGGCCGACCTCCTCCAAAGTATGTTCTGAGCCGCTCGTGCCTAGCCCGAAGCGCATTTTAATTACCTTTTCTTCTCGTGGCGTCAGTGTCGCCAGCACCTCGTCCGTAATCTCCCGAAGGTTCGAAGCCACAACGGCATCGGCCGGATTCAGGATCGACTTGTCTTCAATGAAATCGCCCAGATGCGAGTCTTCCTCTTCGCCGATGGGTGTTTCCAGAGAGATCGGTTCCTGGGCGATCTTCAACACCTTGCGGACCTTCGAGACGGGGATGTCCATCTTTTTGGCGATCTCTTCACTGGACGGTTCACGGCCAAGCTCCTGGACCAGCGCGCGCGAAGTGCGAATCAACTTATTTATGGTCTCGATCATGTGCACGGGAATGCGGATAGTCCGAGCCTGGTCGGCAATTGCCCGCGTTATAGCCTGACGAATCCACCATGTGGCATACGTCGAGAATTTGTAGCCTCGCCGCCACTCGAACTTATCAACGGCCTTCATCAGGCCAATATTTCCTTCCTGGATCAGATCGAGAAACTGGAGCCCGCGGTTGGTGTATTTCTTGGCAATGGACACAACCAGGCGCAAGTTCGCTTCCACCAGTTCGCGTTTCGCCTGGCCGGTTTGTTGTTCGCCGACAACGATTGCCTGCAGGGAACGTTTGATTTCAAAGGGCGGGATATTATGCGTCGCTTCGATCACTGGCAGCCGCTTCCTCGCCGCGGAAATTCTGCGCTTGTATTCTTTCTGGTCGTCAGGCCGAACTCGCTTCTTAGTAAGTTTCTCGGTGAACGTGTCGATTTCGCGCTCCGCGTCGCGTACTTCTTTTTGCACTGCGCGAATGGCATTGATCAGACGCTGGCGAGCACGCTCGGTAAGATTTAGCCGTCCGATCTCCTGAGCAATCTCCAGTCTTGTGCGGGCAACTCTCCGTCGCAGGCGCATTAGCTTCTTGCTTTTCTTACCGCGGGTAATTCTTTGCTCGGCCCTAAGCTTTTCCCATTCTTTCAATCCCGCCTTGAAGAGACGCCTGATATTTTGAATTCCCTCGACGGTCCAGGCGCGATACTCCTCAGCTTTGTCTTCGTCGCCTGTTAACTCAGCTTGTTCTGAGAAGGTAACGATCTCGCGAATGTTTGCCGCGCCGGCTTCCAACTCTTCGCCAATCCTTAACAACTCCTTTACCGCAATGGGTGACCGGGCTATGGCTTTTTGCGTCTTCAGCTGGCCGCGTTCGATGCGTTTTGCAATGGCCACCTCTCCCTCGCGCGTCAGCAGGGGTACGACGCCCATTTCGCGAAGGTATAGCCGGACTGGATCGTTTGTTTTTTCCAGGGCGCCAGCCGACAGATCGAGTTCAATGTCTTCGTCGAGAGACTCGTCGTCATCGTCGGTGGCCACTGCCGCAGCCTGTTCCAGGAGTCGTTCGTCAGAGTCGGCAACCGGAATATTGGAACCTTCCAGTTTTTGCAGCACATCCTCGATGTCATCGGGCGAGACTACATTGTCGGGCAGCTCGCGATTAAGGTCGTCGAACGTGAGATATTTTTTGTCGCCGCCTAACTCCAGCAAGCGCTCCATCACGTCGTCGCGGTCTTTGTCGTCAATAGCCAAGGGTCCTACTCCGCCAGACCTTCGTATGAATATCGAGCTTCTCGCGCTGCTGCTCGCATGCAGCGCGCCAACGGATGGTCAAACACAGCCACGAAATAACACGAAAGTGGGTGATCAAGGTCTGAAGATCCGATTGAACAATCCAGGAACGTTGGTGAAGTTATTAAATTGCCATTCAAGTCCTAATCGAAACTGCTCGCGGCGGCGGTGTCTGCCGGACGCAAAGTGCTGCGCAGTCGAGTTAGTGAGACCTGTTCTGCGGCAATCTCTGACACACGGTTTGAGTCTCCTTCGCGTTCAGCAGTATTGAGTTCAGATCTCAACTCCTCAATTCTTTGGTCTACTTTCATCAATCTGAAGGTATAAATACATTCTTCCGGAGCGTAATCCTCATTTGAAGCATGTAAAGAACTGCTCATAACGAGTGCAGGCAATATTCTGCTTGCTTCTGAGTCCTCCTCAAGTTTCTGACTCAGACTTTCAAAATCAATACTTGTTCCTTCGCGTTCAAGCTCAAGCATCGCTCCAAATATGGCGGCGGTCGGGAGGTCCTGGTAATCGTCAGGCTGCAGCATGCGCAAAACTGCATGACGCAATTCCTCATTGGACAAGAGTATGTTTAGAAGACGTTGCTCGGCGGGCGTCGGAGCGCGCAACCTGCTAAGGGTCTTCCTGGTTTCGGTTTTCAAACTTTCGCCAGCCCGCACCGACTGCCACAACTCTCTACGCCACGCGGATGTATTGACATTGTCTCTGTCAATTCCCAGCGCGTCCATGGCTATATCAAAGTACTCTCGCTTTTGAATCCGGCTGCGGACGGAGCGAATGAATGGCAGCACTTCTTCGACGGCAGCGGCCTTTTCCGCCGGGCGGTGAAGATTGCGATCCACCACGGCCTGATCGATTACAAATTGTAAATGGGATTTTGCTTCGCCACGTCGCCGCTGATACTCAGTCGCGCCGAACTGTCGGATGAATTCATCGGGATCGGCGCGGTCGGGAAGGACCAGAACTTTTATGTCAATGTCTTCCGGAAGAAGAACTTCAATCGCTCGTTTGGCGGCCTGAACACCCGCTCGGTCGCCATCATAATTGACTACGACCTTGCGCGCAAACCGGCTCAACAACTTGACTTGATCCGCAGTTAAGGCCGTTCCCAGACTCGCTACGACATTACGAATCCCGAACTGATAAGGAATGATTAAGTCGAGAAATCCCTCTACCAGAATCGCGTATTTCTTTTCGCGAATCTCATTCCGAGTGAGGTTCAAGCCAAAAAGATTTCGTCCCTTGACGTACACGCTCGTCTCGGGAGAATTGATATATTTTGCCGGCTCTTCTGCCTTGAGAGTCCTTCCGCCAAAAGCGATTGGCCGGCCTTGCACATCGAAGACCGGGAAGATCAGCCGCCCGCGAAAGCGGTCGTACGAGCCACCTTCTTCTTTCTTTACCACTAACCCGCTGTTTTCGATTTGCGTTTGCGTCGCTCCTTTTTGTCTGAGGTGCAATGACAGCGCGTCCCAACTGTCCGGAGCGAAACCAAGTCGAAATGATACGCGCGTTTCGTCGGTAATCTCGCGACGCGAGAGATATTCACGCGCCAGCCGCGCCTCCGGGCTTCCTGATTGCAGCTGCTGTTCCCACCATTCAAGCGCCCAGCTGTTCAGTTGAATTACGTCGTCAATTTCGCGGCGGCGTACCTCGTAACGGCTGTCATCCTCGAGTTGCGGCAGCGCCACACCGGCCTTCTCCGCGACGATTCTGATCGCTTCGGGGAAAGACGCACCCTCGATTTCCATGACAAAACTGAATACCGAGCCGCCCTTGCCACAGCCAAAACAGTAAAAGATCTCTTTTGCCGGACTCACCGAAAAAGACGGTGTTTTTTCCTTGTGAAAAGGGCAGCAGGCCATCCAGCTTGAGCCCTTCTTTTTCAGCGACACGTAGTCCTGAATAATGCGCACAATATCCGCCTGGCGGCGGAGATCGTCTATGAATGTCTGCGGATAGCGCATGATGGGGGGTTACTGCCTCAACTCCACAACAGTTGCTCCTGCACCTCCCTGGTTCGGCGGCGCGGCCGAAAACCGCATGACGTGCGGGTGGCCCCGCAACAGTTCACCGATAGCGCGACGGAGCGCCCCGGTGCCGTGACCATGTACGATTCTTACCTGGCTGAGACTAGCCAGAGAAGCTTCATCAAGAAACTTGTCAACGGCATCAACCGCTTCGTCCGTAGTTTGGCCGATGACATTGAGCTCGGGGTTCGGAGATCCGTCGGGAGTTTTCAAACGAAGCTCGCTTGCGGACGAACTGCGCAGACTTGCAAGCTTGCCGGACTCACGTTTGTCTGGCTCTACCTCTTCGACTCGTTCCAGATTGTCAAGTTTCTCTCTGAAGCGCAACGCTTTTACTCTGACTTCGGCCTCTTCACCTTTCAACTGATCGATAATACCGATGGAGCCAAAGGATCGTAGTCTGACCCGATCGCCTACTTTAAGAGGTCTTGCTTCGGAGGCTGTCTTATATCTTTCTTCCTGCGCAGGTCGCAATGCCTTCACCGGTTCATTGGTATCAGCTGTCCCGAACCGATTGAGCGACTGACCATCACGCACGACCCGGACTGGGCGAGACGGTATTGAGGTTTCAGAGCCTGAGACTGCCTGACCCTGGATTACCCGTTTCGCTTCACGCTTTAATTCGGCCGCGAGTTTCTGAGCTTCACGTTCCGCCTTTATGCGCTCGGCACGCTCTTGAATTCCGGAGACCAGTGCTCGTGCGCTACGCTCGAACTCCTCGATCGTTCGGTGGAGCGCAGACTCAAACTCCGATTGCCTGTCCCGTTCACGTCGCCGAGCCTGAAAGTCGAGCGAAGCAAATTTTTCAGCCACTGCCGTGCGTTCTTCTTGCAGCGCCAGGCGCAACTCATGGGCCTCCTCAGCCTCCTTCTTGATTCGCCGCAGGTACTCGGTGGCCTGTAACGTCGAGTCCTCCACCAGGTCCGCTGCCGCCGCAATAACATCATTCGGGAGGCCAAACCGCCGAGCAATTTCCAAACCCGACGAGGCTCCGGCGACACCGACTATCAGTCGATAAGTTGGCTGCAAAGTCTTTTGATCAAACTCGACGCTGGCGTTCAGTACCCGGGCTTCGTTTGCAGCGTACATCTTGAGCCCACTGTAGTGCGTGGTGGCGAGTACGTGTGCCTGGCAAAACCGGCGAAAGTGATCTACCACAGCGACACCCAGCGCTGAACCTTCCTCGGGATCGGTGCCGGTCCCCACCTCATCCAAAAGCACCAGCGCCGGTGCCTCGCAAATTGCAATCATGCGGGAGATGTTGGCTGCGTGCGAAGTAAAGGTTGACAGGTTTGCCGCCAACGATTGGTGATCTCCGATGTCTGCCAGAACTGATCTATAAAAGGGAAAGCGGCCTTTCTTCGCCGGCACAGGCAAGCCAGACAGCGCCATCAGCGAAAGAAGTCCAGCTGTTTTCAGTACAACCGTCTTGCCGCCCGCGTTGGCTCCGGATATGACCATCGCCGTGTTCTCTCCATCCAGGGAGAAGGATACAGGCACAACAGGATCACCCGACGCTCGCAGGCTTTCCACCAGCAACGGGTGGCGGGCCTCGATCAATTCGAGCGCTTCAGCGTCTTCGTCGTCAGAGATCTCGGGAATAACGCCGTCAAACCGCTGCTGAAACGAAACTTTGGCACTAATAAAATCCAGTTCTTCAACCGCTCGGGATGCCGATTCAAGGGAGGGCAGTTCTCGTCGTAGAGTGTCGCTCAGTTCGAGCAAAATCCGGGCGATCTCCTTCTCTTCTGTTTCCTTCAATAACTGCAACTCGTTATTGGCGTCGATAGTTTCCATCGGCTCCACAAAGATCGTTGCTCCCGAAGAGGAGAAACCATGTGCCACGCCTTGCACTCGACTGCGGTGATCGGAACGAACCGGAATCACAAACCTGTCATTACGCACTGTCACCAGCGCATCCTGAATTGCTTCCTCCTGTTTACGCATCAGGTTTTCCAGGGAGCGGGTAATATGAGAGCGAAGTCGAGCGATGTCATGACGTATTCGCGCCAGTTCGGGGCTGGCACGATCATCAACCTCACCGCTCGGCAATATCTTATTGGTAACCCGTGCCACCAGGCTGTTGAGTTCGCGCGGCAAGCCGGAAACAACTTCCCACAGCACAGGAAAAGCATCCCGCTCCGGTTGAATGGCACTGCGCGCGGCAAGCGCCTGCTCGCAAACACGCGCCACCTGCAAGATAGACAATGGATCCAGAGCTGCATCCTCGATGTGGAGGCGCGCCAGAGCCGACTTTGGATCCACAACGCAAGTGAACGAGAACTTCACGCCCCTTTCTCTTAGACCCGAAGCCTCGGACACAGCCGCCAACGCTCGATGGAGTTCGTTTAAGTCGGCGAGTGGAGTCAGTTTTTCCAGGCGCATAGCTCCCATGGGAGTCTGCGCGTAGCGCCGGACAAGCGCGAGCAGTGGCTCATATTCGAGAGTTGTGAAAGCCTGGTCGTTCATGCACGCAATGGTGATCGAATTCATTATAGCCAGACGAGCGGACTGTTGTAACGCCGTCTGTCAAACTGACTACGGCGTTATCGGGACCTGCAAGTAAAAGAAGAACGATCCACGAAATTACACGACCAAATAACGGCAAGCTACACTTGATTTGAGTATTGGTTCGTGTTGCTTCGTGGATCCATTTGAATCATAGCGCGGCAGATATTGGAGAGTTAGCAGTCGCAGGATAGAATGTGATCATTGCTTGTAAGGCAAAGCCAACTTAGCGCGACCAATTCCCAGGCAGATGAAATCTACTTTGGAAGAGGTGCGTTGCAACCCCTTTCTCGTAATCCGCCGAAAGGATAATCGATGGACGAATTCGATCGTTACCGGGCTGACATGAACGAGCGTCTGCTTGGCAGCAATCATCTCGGAATCAAGCGCTTTTTTGCGCTTGACACGCAGGCATATGAAGATGGCGCGCTCGACAAACGCACCAAAGAACTGATGGGGCTTGTTGCCTCGACTGTCTTGCGTTGTGACGACTGTATCACCTATCACCTCAAGCAGTGCGCGGCTGAAGGTGTAACTCGCGCTCAGTTTATGGACGCGTTCAACGTCGCGCTGGTTGTCGGCGGGTCGATAACAATTCCGCATCTGCGCCGGGCAGTTGATCGGCTTGATCAAATCATGGCAGGCGCGGATCAGGAGGTAACGACTCCGCACGCTCATGAGTAGCGCCGGAACATTCCAGATGACTAGATTAAGCGTGGCAGGCAACAAAATTGTAATCGGAATTATAGCGGCCCTGATCATCAGCGTCGCCTCGATAACCGGTCAATCGTTCAAACAGATCGGGAAAGGGTTTTACATGCCGGTTCAGGAAAAGGCACGCGTACGCGCCCCAGAATTGACGGGTGGGCGCGGTTGGCTTAACACAGACCAGCCACTCTCGATCGCGGCGCTCAAAGGCAAGGTCATCCTTCTGGATTTTTGGACTTATGGTTGCATCAACTGCATTCATATCATTCCGGATTTGAAGAAGCTGGAAGCGAAGTATGCGAAACAGCTGGTGGTCATCGGAGTGCATTCCGCAAAGTTTGAAAACGAAAAACAAACCGAGAACATCAGGCGCATTATCCTGCGATACGAGATCGAGCACCCGGTCTACAACGATGCTGATTATAGCGTGTGGCAAAGTTACGGAGTGCGCGCCTGGCCCACGCAGGTGGTCATCGATCCGGCGGGCTACGTCGTGGGGGCGGTTTCAGGTGAGGGCAATTATGAACTTATCGATAAGGTAGTGGCCAAGCTTGTCAACGAATTTCGCGCCCGCGGAGAATTGAACGAAGAGCCGCTTAAGCTGACGCTCGAACGCGCGAAAGTTGGCGACCTGCCCCTGGCTTTCCCCGGAAAGATAGTTGCCGATGCTGCCGGTAACCGTCTGTTTATTGCCGACTCGAATCACAATCGCATTGTTGTGACCACGCTTGACGGCATGCTGATCACGACTATCGGCAGCGGGGAAAGAGGATCTGCTGATGGCGCATTTGATAAAGCCGGCTTTTATCGTCCGCAGGGAATGGCTCTGGATGGCGATTTACTTTACGTCGCCGATACTGAGAACCATCTAATCCGGCAGATAGACTTGAAGTCGCGAGCGGTAACCACCATCGCTGGAACAGGAGAACAGTCGCGCGACTATTTCAAGTCAGGCCCGGCGCGCACCATCGCCTTGAGTTCTCCCTGGGATCTGCAACTGGTTGGGCGCACGTTGTACATCGCAATGGCCGGTCCGCATCAGATCTGGAAACTGGAGCTTGATAAAAAAGAGGTTTCCACGTTTGCCGGGTCAGGACGTGAAGCGCGGCGTGACGGTCCATTGTTGGAGGCAGGTTTTGCTCAGCCTTCCGGGTTGGCCGTTAGGGACAATACCCTATTCGTCGCCGATAGCGAGTCGAACATCATTCGGGCCATTGATCTCGGTTCTGGTCAGGTGAAAACAGTAGTAGGCGGAGACCTCTTTGAATTTGGCGATGTCGATGGCGAAGGCGATGACGTGCGGTTGCAGCATCCGCTTGGCCTATTCCCACTGGGCGATAAGATCCTGATTGCTGACACCTACAACCACAAGATTAAAGAACTCGACCCGAGGCAACAGAGAGTTAAAACGTTTCTGGGCACCGGTAAGTCCGGGCAGTCAGAAGGTGCAGCTCCTTCCTTTTATGAGCCAGGTGGATTAAGCGTTGCGAATGACAAACTGTACGTCGCCGACACGAATAATCATGCAATCCGGGTCGTCGATCTGAAAACGAGAGCCGTTTCTACTTTGCGCATCAAGGGGCTCGAGCCGCCGGCAATCACGGCCGAGGCCACCGCCGAAGTGGCGCCAAATGCCGAGCAAATAAAGTTACAGAAGCAACGTCTTCGTGCTTCCAGCGCCGGCGAAATCGTAGTGAATGTTGACCTGCCGGCCGGCTATCATCTCAATCCGGCTGCACCGCAACGTTTCAGAGCATCCATTGAGAACGGCTCGGAGCATATTGTCTTTCGATCCGACACAAAACCCCTCGGCGAAAAGGTGCTGTCCCAAACATCAAAAGATCTTCGACTGCCGTTCCGCGTTCCTGTGCAGGCTCTGCTACCCGGCAGCGGTGAACTGCGTATCCAGCTGACTCTGTTCTACTGTCGCGAGGACAATACAGGTACGTGCCAGATCAGGACCCTTGTTTGGAGCGCTCCAATCGAGGTTGTGAGCGAAGCTGCCGGGTCAAATGAAATCAAGGTCCAGGCCAAACTTATTGCGGAGTGAAGTCTCGTTCGTGTGATTTCTCGGATCTCGATTCTGGTTGCAGATCCGCTGCGTTGGGAGACTTGCTGATCCCTCAGCCAGCTAGTAATATCAACCCCCAAAGCAACTAATCAACAGGAGTAAAAAGCCGTGGCTGACCAACCTGGAGTAAAGGCCGTGTCCGATAAACCATTTCTTACCGACATCAAAACTTTGCGCGAGCGAGCGCGCAAACATATGGAGCAGGGTGCAGTAACGGAAGGATACAAAGCCGACCGTGAGACAGTCGTAAAAGTTCTTAACGAAGCTCTTGCTACAGAAATTGTTTGCGTGCTGCGCTATCGCCGCCACTATTTCATGGCCTCTGGCATACATGCCGAAGCGGTGGCCGGCGAGTTTCTGCAGCATTCAAACGATGAGCAGGGTCACGCCGACCAGATCGCCCAACGAATCGTTCAACTTGGCGGCGAGCCGAATTTAAGCCCCGAAGGCTTGCTGACTCGAAGTCATGCGGAATACGTCGAAGGTGCAACGTTGACGGATATGATCCGGGAGGATCTGGTTGCCGAACGGATTGCCATCGACAGTTATCGGGAGATCATCCAGTATCTTGGAAATGACGATCCCACGACCCGGCGCATGATGGAAGGCATCCTCGCCGTCGAAGAAGAGCATGCTGACGATATGATGAACCTGCTGCAGGAAGTTATTAGCTGAGCACGGTGCAGAACAGATAGCTGAATCGGGAGTGTGCTGCAAAATTCGCTGCCGACACTCCCGTTTACTGCTTTTTAGATGTCGAATGTAGAATAGAATTGTTTCTATTCTATTCTCGGCTTTAGCGTGATGCTTTGAATTCAGGGCATCACGCTTGTTAGTGTTAGACAGTTGTCAGACAGCAAGTCCAATAAATCCTCCTCCGGCCGGCCGACTATGTGCCGAAGTTGCGGTGCGATCGTCGGCGCCGGAGCTAGTCAATGCGCAGTGTGTGGCGCGCCCGTGGCATCCGGGCCGCAGCCCGTCAAGCCACGTCTGACAACCGATCGCGAGACCTTGAGATTTGCACGCGCTGTTCTCACCCGCCCTTATAAATTCACTGTTATCTTCCTCGTAATGAACTTCTTCATATTCCTATTGATGTGGGAATCGAGTGGAATGACATGGAGAGCGCTCTGGGAATTTCCTTACCCGGTGTTGATCGCCTACGGGGCGAAAGTTAACCAATTGATAAACCAACATCATGAATGGTGGCGATTTGTTACACCTATATTCATCCATGTAAACCTGCCGCACGTCCTGATAAATATGTACAGTTTGTGGATGGTAGGTCCGTATGTCGAAAAACTTTATGGCTCGGCAAAGTTCGTGGTGTTTTGGGTGGTTACAGGCGTGGCCGGAGTGACCGCCAGTTACCTGACAGTGGTTCCCCCAGACACCTCGCTGGGAGCGTTCGGACACTTTATCTTTAAGACGCAGGACGTCCCCTCGGCGGGGGCTTCAGGCGCTTTGTTTGGTTTGGTCGGCGTGCTTTTTGTTTTTGGGATCAAGTTTCGCCACGAGTTACCTGAAGGTTTCAAGCGAGCGTTTGGGACGGGCATGCTGCCCATCATTTTTATTAATCTCTTCATTGGCTATCTTGGACGCGGGGTTATTGATAACGCGGCGCATCTGGGCGGTTTGCTCTCGGGAGCGGCGCTGGCAGTTTTGGTGCAGTACAGGCGGCCCGGTGAACGTGCCACGATCACCGCAAGCTGGTACGTGCTGGAGGTCGCGGCACTCCTTCTGGTCGCGGTCAGCTTTTTCCAAATAGCGAAGCATTTCAAGGACCCAATTACTGTGGCTGCGTCGTCGCAGATTCCCGCAATCCCCTCGCACGAGAATGCGTTCCTCGGGTATTCGAAAGTGATGAATGTTGCCCAGGAGGCCCTGAATGCGGCGATGCATGGCGAGACCACAGCCGTTGATGAAGCTATCAAAGGGCTCGACTCTGCTCCACACCTGGATCAGAAAGCTGACGAGTTACGCGAACAGTTAAAATCGCTGTTGCTGCGCGCAAAAACAGCGGGCGCTGTTACTCCTTCACCGACACCCGAAAGGAAGAAGCCCCAGGCCCGGCCTCCAACGCTTATTGACGATGTTATTTCGTGGAAGAAGGAATACAACCAGTGGCTTGAGACCACCGGAAAAAACTATTGAGCACAGAAATAAACTGGAGCGAGGGCTAACAAATGCAAATAAGGAAAGTGGGAGTTCTCGGTTGCGGCCTGATGGGTTCGGGAATCGCTCAGGTTGCAGCCACCGCAGGCTTTGAAACGGTAGTAAAAGAAGTTTCAGATGAGTTTATAGACAAGGGATTCAAAGGGATCGAGAAATCGCTGGCTAAGTTTGCAGAGAAAGGGACGATCGCGGCCGATCAGCAAAAAGAGATTCGCAACCGGTTGGCTGGAACCACTTCTTTCGCGGATCTCTCTGACTGCGATATTGTGATCGAAGCCATTATCGAGAATCTGGAAGAAAAACGCAGAACGTATAGCGAGCTGGATGCGATTTGCAAACCGGACACGATCTTCGCTTCCAACACCTCTTCAATCTCGATTACCGAGATGATGACGGCAACCTCACCGGCGAGGCAGCAACGATTTATCGGAATGCATTTCTTTAACCCGGTGCCGCTGATGAAGTTAGTCGAGGTGGTGCGAACGATTCTAACCGACGAGAGTGTCTATGAAACCGCGATCGATTTTGGCAAGCGACTCGGTAAAGTGCCGGTCCGAGCCGGTGACAAGACAGGTTTTATAGTAAACCGGCTGCTTGTTCCTTACCTGCTGGATGCAATCCGGGCGCTGGAAGAAGGGGTCGGATCGATCGTAGACATCGACAACGCGATGAAGCTTGGCTGCGGTTACCCGATGGGACCATTCACGCTTGGCGACTTCGTTGGTCTCGATACGACTTACTACATTGCCGAGATTATGTTCAATGAGTTTCGCGAGAAGCGTTTTGCGCCACCCCCATTATTAAAACGGATGGTTCTTGCGGGACTCTATGGTCGTAAGTCTGGTCGGGGTTTTTACGATTACACAAGAGATCCAAAGAATCCGACGCCTATGAATCTGATTTGAGTCGCAGACTTTGTCAAATCAAAATAGAGAGGCGATTTCCTTGATGCGAAGGCGTCAAGAAAAGACCCGAGTCAACCGCAGATGGATGCGGATTCGAGCATCAGAACAGAAAACGCTGTGTCTCCACTCGTTATGCTTGATATAGACGCACCTCTGGCTACGGTCCGCCTAAACCGTCCTGAAAAGCGCAATGCACTCTCATCCGAGATGCTCATTCAGCTCGGTGAGGCGCTGGAAAAGATCGCGAGTGAAAGCGATGTACGCCTGTTGGTGCTTACCGGGCAGGGAGAAGCCTTTTGTGCCGGAACTGATGTTGCAGCACTAGCTCAACTCGATGAGTCTGATGCACGCAGAGTTGCTGAGCTGGGCCAGGCCGTTTGCAATCAGATCGAGTACCTTCCTGTGCCGGCCATTGCGGCAATTAACGGCGTCGCCGCGGGTGGGGGTTGCGAATTGGCTCTCGCTTGTCACCTGCGCGTTGCTGCCAGAAGCGCGACCTTCAGTTTGCCCGAGATAAAACTTGGGGTCATTCCCGCTTACGGCGGAACGCAGCGATTGGGCCGGGAGATCGGACGCGGACGAGCAATGGAAATGATTCTCACTGGCAAAACCATCTCAGCCGATGAGGCACTACAGTTCGGTTTGGTAAATCGAGTAGTCGATCGCGAACAATTACTTGCACAAACTGGGACCCTTGCCGCTGAAATCCTGGCTTTGGCGCCGCTCGCAATACGTGCTTGCCTGACAGCCGTGACGCAGGGTTTGGAAATGCCGCTTGCCGAAGGCCTGAACGTCGAAGCAAATCTCTTCGCGAGTCTCTTTGCCACGAACGATGTAAAGGAAGGCACACGGGCGTTCCTTGAAAAGCGTAAACCGCTCTTCACGGGAACTTAGGGCTCGAAGAAACGTATTCCTCTCAGTAGCATTTTGATAGCGTTGCCAATGTCCCCCAACCGTGATTACAATGGCCGGGTGAAAGGAGAGTCCTCATGAACGAAGACCTCACAAGAAAAATGCCAAACTCTTCCGATGGCAAGCTCGATGAAGTATTCCAGATAATTCAAGCTATTCGCGCAGAACTCTCGGATTTGCGAAGTATCGTAGAGACGCGTATCTATGATACCCGTCCGATCTGGGAAAAAGTGCAAGCCGACATAGCGCAACTGCAAGCGGGCCAGGCTAGACTTCAAGCAGGCCAGGACGGTCTGCAAGCAGGCCAGGACAGTCTTCAGGCAGGCCAGGACAGTTTGCGTGGAGACGTTCGCGAAATTCGAACCCATCTGCGCGACATGGATCGGCGTCTGAGCATTTTCAACGACACGCTGGTGGGTATCCAGGCAGATTATCGAGATATCTACGATCGCGTGCGGGAAATCGAACGACAACGGACTTGAAGAGCCTGAACTCAGGCCTCACAAAAAATACTCTCGGCCATTCAATCAGAACTGCCACTTGATGCCTCTGTGGGCATAACCTATACTGCGAATGAGTTAGGAGTTTGCTTGAAAACGAGGCGACCAAAGAGTTTTGCAACCGCTTGACCATAACGGAAGGCTCGATGCCAAGGGCTTTCGTTTCGCAATTGTGGCGAGTCGCTGGAACGAGTTTATCTCGTCCCAATTGGTCGCAGGAGCCGTCTCTGCATTTGAGCGTTTGGGAGCGGAAGACAAGGCGCTCGAGATTTACCGAGTGCCCGGGGCATTTGAGATCCCTTTGCTGACTTTGAAATTGGCCAGGTCAGGAAAATTCGACGCGGTAATCTGTTTGGGAACAATCATTCGCGGTCAAACGCCTCACTTTGAATATATCGCTAACGAAGTAGCTCGCGGCATCGGCCAGGCGGGTTTCGAGACTGGTGTTCCAGCGATCTTCGGCATCGTCACTGCCGATACGGTGGATCAGGCAATTGATCGCGCGGGAGTTAAGTTGGGGAACAAGGGGTACGAAGCCGCAATGACGGCGGTGGAGTTAGTTAATCTTTACAAGGAAGCATTTAGGAAGGATGACGGATGAAGTGTCAAGGATGAATCCTGGGGTGGTTGCGACCTCAGCTCATCCTTGCGTCTTGCTCTTTCATCCCTGGTGTAATATGGGTTCCCGTCGTAAGGCACGCGAATGTGCCTTGCAAATGCTCTTTGCGGCTGATGTTGCCAGCACCCCTGCCGAGGATGTAGTTCGCACCTACTGGGCTGAACTGGGCGAAACGGACATCGAGGAAGGGGCGCGTGCTTTTGCAACGCGTCTGGCTGCCGGAACACTCGCGCATGTCGAGGCGCTCGATGAGCGGATTCGATCGCGCGCGGAACACTGGCGAATTTCCCGAATGGCCGTTGTCGATCGAAATATTTTGCGACTGGCCGTTTACGAATTTCTTCACGAACCTACCCCGCGCACTGTCGCTATCAACGAAGCGCTTGAGATTGCCCGCCGCTTTTCTACTTACGAAGCTACGCAATTCATTAATGGAATCCTGGACGCGATCAAACGCGATCTCGACGAAGAACAGCCACAGACCCAGACTGTGTCGGAAGAAGTAGAAGAAGGTGAATAGGAATTGCGAATTTGGAATTTCGAAATTTCGTGTTGCGAACCTTGACGGTCTTAGATCACAATTCCAAATTCGCAATCCGCAATCCGCAATTCTAAATTCTAAATTCTAAATTCTAAATTCCGGGGGATGCATTGCGTGCCACTTCGTTGCTCGCTCGAAGGCTAACGCCACTCGCAGCGGGGCCGCCTCGTCGTAAACTGCTCCGGTAAACATGATTGCCATAGGTAAGTTATTGATGAACCCGCAAGGAACGCAGACCGCCGGATGGCCGGTTAGATTGGTGATCAAAAGACTTGCACTGCCGGGCGCAGGTGAAACAAATACGTCCCACTGTGACATGAGTTTTTCCATTTCACGCATTAACAGCGATCTGGCTCGTTGCGCTCGCAGATATTCGACGGCAGGAATGAAACGCGCAGTACGGAAGGAGTTGGGCCAATCGCCCGGATCTTGTCCAGAGAGTTGGTTGACGCCGCCGCTGCGCGTCAAATCATCAAAAGCAGCCGCTGCTTCGGCCGTCAGGATAAATCTGAGCGCTTGTGTTGAAAACTTCGGCAGCTCAATGGGAACCAGTTTAGCCCCGGCCTGCTCGAGAGCTGCCAGGGCCTCATTGTAAACACGGCGGCGTTGTTCCATCTGCTGTCGTTGCTGATCGTTAGCCGATTGAACGCCGGCAGCTTCGAATTCACTTTTCAGATAACCAATGCGAAGGCTCGATATCGGTGTGTCGGGACTCCAGTTGAATTTAGCATCACCAACTGTAATGTCCCTCCCGTCCGGTCCGTAAATCGCATTAAGCGCTGCGGCGCAGTCTTCAACTCCTCGACAAATCGGGCCAATCTTGTCCATGGTCCAGCTCAATCCCATGGCGCCGTAGCGACTGACGCGGCCGTAGGTAGGACGTAACCCCGTTACGCCACACCGTGAGGAAGGCGAAACTATCGAGCCCAGCGTTTCAGTCCCGATTGAAAAGCCGACCAAACCTGCCGCAGTCGCCGCTGCTGGTCCAGCTGACGAACCGCTCGATCCCTGCCGATCGTCATCCGGGGTCCAGGGGTTACGGGTTACGCCGCCAAACCACTTTGGCCCCTGAGCCAGTGCGCCCATTGAAAGCTTGGCTACAAGAACGGCGCCCGCATCGCGCAGACGTTCCACTACCGTTGCATCGTAGTCGATCATCTGATCGCGATAAGGTTCGGCGCCCCAGGTAGTCTTGACTCCTTTTGTTGCGAAGAGATCTTTTGCGCCCCAGGGAATCCCGTGCAGGGCTCCACGGTACTTTCCTCTCTTGATCTCGGCGTCGGCCGTTTCAGCCTGTTTCAGAGCAAGCTCCTCGGTGAGCGTCACAACGCAAAGCAACTTTGGCCCGTACCGTTTCAATCTAGCCAGGTACATCCTGGTGAGTTCGGACGAGGATACTTTGCGCGTTCGAATCAGTTCGGCGAGCTGGGGCACTGTAAAAAACGCCAGCTCGTCGACCGATCGGAACGGCGGTAACGCTGCTTTCGCAAAACGAAACTTTGTCTTCGCTGCGTAAAGCCGTTGGTTTGCTCGGGTGGGATGGAACGCAATCGCCGGTTCGGTGTCGAGCGGGACATCAATCTTGCGCAGGGTTTCGTAATTATCGAGGTTGCGATTTACGCCATTGAGGGCCATCGCCTCCTGGGCATCGGTCAGTTCGATGCCGATAAGCTGCTCTGCCTGGCGTAGCATCTCTTTGGTGATGTGCTGGGGGGTGGGCGACGGTGAAGGCGCAGGCAGCGCCGAAGGTGTCGGTGCAGGTGTTTGCGCAATGGCCGGAAGCGATAGCATTGTTCTAGCCAGGCCAGCCGCACCGACGGCCGGCAGCAGTTTCAAGATCGTGCGGCGATCCAGTCCAGTCGTTGGCTCGCGAGGAACAGATTTGTCCTGCGTCGTGTTTTTGGACCCGGGCCGCTTGCGCTTCATTACTTCTCCTAATCGGTAGTAAAGAACTTATGGAACCATGGTATTGCTGCCGCCGCCATTTGGGCTGGCGCCGCCGTACTTGATTTTGACGACTTTAGCCCGGCCAAACCTGTAGACGGTTACAATGAACAGGTTGTCGAATTCATTCTCCGGAATGGTGGGAAAGCGCGGGCCTCCGAGTCCTGCTATTGCTTCCGGCACGGTGTTGTTGTGACCGGCGACGAAAACGGTCTGTCCCCGGTTACGGGTTAGTATGCGGTTGACCAGTTCAGCCGTCTGTTTTGCATCAATGATATCCGCGGCGACGCCGATGCGATCGGACAATGGTTTTACGGTTTGCTGCGTGCGTTTGTAGGTTGTCGCATAGATTGCATTTACTCCTGCATCAGCGAGCATCCGGGCCAATTCCTGCGCGCGGATCTGCCCTGCCGGACTGAGATCGGGATCCGGATTGTTGGGCTCCACGTTTTTTTCCGCGTGGCGGACGAGGATAACCGTTGTGATCGGGCGCGAGAAGGTTGTGAAGTAAGCGAATACCGCGACCGCACCGAGCACGGCAAAAAGCATCGAAAACACAATAATGGTTCTGATTCTCGCGCGCGGCTCAGCCGGTTCTTCCATCATTGAGTATGGCCACTGTTAGCGATTGGTTGATTTCCTGAAGGCTGTTTACGATACCATTTGCCGGGGATTATTTCGAGCGATTTTATTGAGTTAGGCAAGTGCAAAGGCTTTGTTAAGATGGTAGTCTATTTGTGCAGAGGGTGATCACAATTGGCAGAGAATAAGAAACAGGATTTATCCGAAATCATCGCTGAAGAGTTTGGCGCCAATGCTACCTACGTCGAGGGATTGCTAAACCGTTTTCGCAGCAATCCCGAGCTGGTTGACGAGTCCTGGCGCGCTTACTTTGCAGAATTGGATGGCGGCGTCGACGGGTCCAACGCTCCTTCGATTTCAGAGAACGGAAAACCGGCTCGTACCGGGATTGCGAGAAGAGAGGAGCCAGCGGCGGTTACCACTGAAACCTCCTCTGCGGCAGTCGCTCCGGCGCCCGCAGCAAAGCCTGCATTCACTGCTCCGGAGGCTTCGCCAGCCGAGATTACTCCGCTCCGGGGCGCGGCCCTCAAGATCGTCGAGAACATGGAAGCGAGCCTCGCTGTGCCAACAGCGACCTCGCAACGCCGCATCCCGGTGAAGCTCTTGCACGAAAACCGCTTGATCGTAAACCAGTACCTTCAGGAGAACGCCCGGGGCAAGGCATCGTATACGCATCTTATTGCCTGGGCCATCATCCGGGCGCTCGATGAATTTCCGCAAATGAATGATGAATTCGCGGTTGTTGATGGCACACCATCCCGCGTTCGTCGGGAAAACGTAAACTTTGGCATCGCGGTTGACCTCGTCAAAAAAGACGGTACCCGCACTTTGCTGGTCCCAAATATCAAGAGCGCAAATCAAATGCGTTTTTCAGAGTTTCTCGCAGCTTATGACGATGTCGTGAAACGCGCGCGCGAGGGCAAACTCCAGGTTTCAGATTTTCAAGCCACAACGGTTTCGCTGACGAATCCCGGCACATTAGGTACGGTCGCGTCTACACCGCGACTGATGCCGGGGCAAGCGATGATTATCGCGACGGGGGCCATTGAATACCCGGCGGAGTATCAGGCGATGGCGCCTGAAGCTCTTTCACAGCTCGGCATCAGCAAGTCAATTACCATTAGCAATACCTACGATCACCGCATTATTCAGGGCGCTGAGTCGGGAGCATTTCTGGGGCAAGTTCACGAGCTGCTGATCGGCCAGCATGAGTTCTATAACCAGATGTTTTCGGATCTGGGTATTGCTCATGCGCCGCTGCGCTGGAATCTGGATCGAAACCCGTTCTTTCTGCCCGGGGATCACACTCGCGAGCAGACCAGAAAAGAAGCCGCCGTGATGGAGTTGATCAATGCCTATCGCGTGCGAGGCCACCTGATCGCCGATATTGATCCACTGCACGCCATGCCGCTCCTTTATCATCCGGAGCTGGACCTCGAAACCTACGGGTTAACAATCTGGGACTTGGATCGCGAGTTCTTTACGGGTGGGCTGGCTGGCAAGGAAATCGCCAGCTTGCGACAGATTCTGAGTATCCTGCAGCGCGCTTATTGCGGGAAAGTGGGTGTCGAATATCGTCACATACAGAGCAAGGAACAAAAGCTCTGGATTCGCGAGCAGATTCGCCGCGAGTTCGTTAGTCCCGAACCGCTGTCGGCGGAAATCAAGAAAAAGCTTCTCTGGAAACTGATCTCCGCCGAGCAGTTTGAACGCTTCCTGCATACAAAGTACCTGGGGCAGAAGCGGTTCTCGCTCGAGGGTTGTGAAACGATCATTCCACTTCTCGATCAGCTTATCGAGGGTGCCGCCGTACGCGGTGTCGAGGACATCACTTTGGGCATGGCCCACCGAGGCCGCCTGAACGTGCTGGCAAATGTGATCGGAAAGTTTTGTGAAAGAATCTTTGCTTCCTTCGAGGGCTCAGTGCATCCGGAATTTCCAGCCGACGAAGGCGATGTCAAGTATCACCAGGGCGCGATCGGGGAACGCGAAACCGCGAGTGGCGCCAAAGTAAGATTGACGCTCTCACCTAACCCGAGTCATCTGGAAGCCGTGGATCCGGTGGTGGAAGGGATGGTTCGAGCCAAACAGGATTTGCTTATTGCACGCGAGGGAAGTTCGCGGGAAGAAGTGATTGACCGCGCGCTGGCCGTCCTTTTGCACGGCGACGCAGCCTTTGCCGGCCAGGGGGTCGTCATGGAGACGTTGAATCTGGCGAACCTTAAGGGTTATCGGACGGGCGGTACTATTCACATCATAATTAACAACCAGATTGGATTTACCACCTCACCCGAACAGGGCCGCTCGACGATCTATTCAACGGATGTCGCGCGAATGACGCAGCTGCCAATCTTTCATATCAATGGCGACGATCCCGAAGCCGCTTACCGCGCATTGCGAATCGCCCTTGACTACCGGCAGGAGTTCAACAAAGACATCGTTCTCGACCTGGTTGGCTTTCGTCGCCTGGGTCACAACGAGGGTGATGAGCCTAGTTACACTCAACCATTAATGTATCAAAGGGTGAAGGCCCATCCCGGCGTGCGGGCCATCTACTCCAAACGGTTAATCAAAGAAGGCGTCATCGATGAGCCTGAGTTGAAACGCTTGATTGACGAACGGGTGCGGCGCTACGAGGATGCGCTGGAGCGCGCAAAAGAAGCGGTCGCACATAAGGAAGCACCACAACTGTCGGCTGACGTTGCGGAGATTGAAGGGTCTGAAGTAGTCGACACGGGCGTTTCGGTGGAGGTTATTGAATCGCTTGCACACAAGATTGCGGTGGTGCCGGAAGGATTTAATGTCAACCCCAAAATGGTTGGTCAGCTGGCCAGGCGCGAAAAAATGGGCCAGGGAACTACACCTATCGACTGGGCCTTTGCGGAAGCGATGGCCTTTGGATCACTGGTCCTTGACGGCACGCGAGTTCGTTTAAGCGGACAGGATTCTGGTCGCGGCACTTTTAGCCAGCGCCATGCTGTTTTGTATGACACGCAGACCGGTAAGGCCTGGGTTCCGCTGGCCGGATTGCATTCGGATCGAGATCCAACGGCGCGCTTCGAAGTGTTTGACAGTTCACTATCTGAAGAAGGCGTGCTGGGCTTCGAATATGGTTATTCGGTAATTGCTGGCGAGGCACTGGTGCTTTGGGAGGCGCAATTCGGCGATTTCGGCAATGGCGCCCAGGTAATCATCGATCAATACATCGCCGCCTCGGAAGATAAATGGAAGCAGAAATCGCGATTGGTGATGTTATTGCCGCACGGATACGAAGGTCAGGGTCCTGAACATTCAAGCGCCCGGCTCGAGCGTTATCTCCAGTTATGTGCCGAGAATGACCTCACGGTTACTAACCCCTCGACTCCGGCTCAATACTTCCACCTGCTGCGCCGCCAGGTTAGACCGGGAATGGAGCGCCCGCTTATCGTAATGACTCCGAAGAGTCTGTTGCGGCTTCCGGCGGCTGCTTCATCGGTCGCGGAGCTCACCGCAGGGGGCTTCCAGGCGCTAATTGACGACAGGGAAATAACCGATCCGTCCGCGGTTGAGCGAGTTGTGCTTTGCAGCGGTAAAGTCTTTTACGATCTCGCGGAAGCGCGGAAGAAATCGGACGATCGCCGCGTCGCAATTGTGCGGCTCGAACAATTCTATCCTTTCCCTGTGACGAGTTTGCGGGCCCTGCTTCGACGCTATTCGAATGCGGGACAGTTAGCCTGGGTTCAGGAAGAGCCGAAAAACATGGGCGGCTGGAGTTTCATGGAAGAGCGTTTGGAAAACCTTCTGCCTCGGTGTGCACGCCCCATCTACATCGGCCGTTCTCCTTCGGCGAGTCCGGCAACCGGATCTTACGCGATACATCAATTGGAACAGGCCAAGCTCGTCCAGGACGCATTGACGTTGGCGTGACCTGCGTCTTAGAACACCCGGGCATAGACAGTCTGATCGGTTGGATTGTTAACGGCCAATGTGCGGATGCCGTTACCTTCTCGAGCGACGCTGAAAGAGCCAAAATCGAAGGCTAGGATCCCGTCGGAGTACTTGCCGTAAAACGTTCGATTAGCCCTCAGCGATCGAATGTTCGCCGAACCGTCCGCATTGATAACGAGCTCAGACTCCCCGCTGTTAGTCTGGCCGCGGAAGCGTCCTCTCAACCATCGCGGCACTGCACATTGATCCGTGTGGTCATCTGCATCACTCGTGTTTTCGAACCGATACGAGACGCGTTCGACACGCCCACTCCGATTGTTCACTGTGGCTTCATAAGAGAAGGTTTGAGGCTGGGAATAACTGTCGCGGGAAAAGATGCCCTGGCCTCTCACACTTGTCTGCACGTTAGAGATGGGATAGGTCTCAGCGCGCAGGTTTTGCGGAAACAGTACCGTACCTCGGGCGGCCCCCTGCTCGGTCAGTACCTGCTCGCGCACCTTGTTTTGGGCGCGCTCAATGGCGTATCTGTCCTGGGCAGAGACGGTGAATGACTGTCCAGTGCTGAGGTAGGCGACGAGCAAGATCAAACTCAAAAACGAACGATTAGTTGCGGCAGTGACCTTGTGGGTTTTCATCTTCACCTCCAAGTGATTCGGCTGCGCAGACTCTAAAGGAAGGGCGAGCGGCTTGTCTATGATTCTTGAATGCAGGAAGCCGGATGTCGTTGCCAGGCCCTTCTTCCCCGGAATACCCTTTCGCTCCCTGCCGAGTCGATGGGCTTTGTCGTACAAAGTACTTGACAGGATGGCACGGAAGTGTATTATGGCCTCGTGAGTAACATCCACCTGGTCTCGACGCCTGAAGAAGAAGAGCCCCCCGCACTCCATGAGCGGGCCATGGACAACCTGCGTTACATCCGCGAAACGATGGAACGCGCTTCGGCTTTCACGGGGATCTCTGGCTGGGGCGAGGTGGCCATTGGAGTTACGGCCGCCGGCGCCGCCGCGCTGGCCGCTCGACAGCCAGTATTTAATCTCTGGCTGGCGATTTGGGTAGGCGAGGCGTTGGTTTCATTGCTCATCGCCGGGTGGTCAATCGACCGCAAGGCCCGACGCGCGAAGCAACCATTTCTCACGGGCGCCGGGAGAAAGGTTGTGTTCAGTCTTTCCCCGCCAATTCTGGCGGGCGTGTTATTGACTTGCGTGCTTTATCAGGCCGGGTTGACCAGCGCGATTCCGGGAATTTGGCTCCTGCTTTACGGTACTGGCGTGGTCACGGGGGGCATGTTTTCCGTACCCATCGTGCCGATAATGGGTATCTGTTTCATGGCCCTGGGCGCGACGGCATTGTTTGCTCCGCCCGCCTTCGCCGACTGGTTTATGGCAGCGGGTTTTGGTGGTTTGCACATAGGTTTTGGAATTGTAATAGCGAGGAGGTACGGTGGCTAAACAATCGGCCCTGAAACATTCAAGTCATAGGAAGAGCGAGCCGGCCGGCGGTTTGCGAGAGGTCCGGAACGCGAAGATCAAAAGTGCTGCGCCTTCGCTGGATCGTTTGATTCACGAACGATTGCGCCTTGGCATAATCAGCGCTCTGGCGGCAAACGAGACCTTGAGCTTTAGCGATTTAAAGAGCCTGATGGGCACAACAGACGGAAATCTGAGCGTCCATGCGCGAAAGTTGGAAGAGGCCGGCTATATCAGTTGCACAAAATACTTTGAGGGCCGGTTGCCAAAAACGGAGTACAAGCTGACGTCGGCGGGAAAACGAGCTCTGGAAAGCTATTTGAGCCATATGGAATCGCTCATCCAGCAAATGCGCAAACGGTAAAATTTTTTTGCCCACTCGCTTTGCATTATAAAGAGCTTTGTCGCGGACGAACGCTTCGCTGAAATCCCCTTAAGGAGAACCTTGCGATGTTCACCAACGTTAACCTTGCCGCTCCAGTCGGGGCGCTGGCGGTGCTGGGCGCCGGGTTCCTGATGCTCATAGCCGGCTTGGTCTTTCTGTATGGATTGATTAGCAGGAGGTTGGGTCTGGCTCGTCTGGTGCTGCTTGCCGCCGTCATTGGAGGAGCGATTTACTTCGGAACCTTGCTGGTCTTCTCTTTCGCGAGTCGCGAGGAGGTACTCGCGCCGGGTCAGGAAAAACATTTTTGCGAAATCGACTGTCACCTGGCTTACTCGATCCTGGACGTGCGCCGTACAAAGACGCTTGGCAATGCTCCAAACCTGGCGACGGCGGACGGATCATTTTATGTAATCAATATGAAGACCCGCTTTGATGAGGAAACAATCAGTCGTATGTTTGACCTGCCTGCTGATGTGCAGCATCCCGCCCTGCTGATGCAAGAAGGCGAATGGCTGACCCACTTTGTTATCGGTCACGAGAATAGCCCTCTGCACAAGAAGACTCGCTTTCAACTCGGCGTCTGATACCGTAAAGGCACAGCAGTGAACCAGTATGAGGTTGTGATCATCGGAGCCGGTCTGGCCGGTTTGCAGTTGGCGCGACTGCTTGGTCGCCAGGGGTTAAAGGTCCTACTTGTAGACCGCAAGTCCTCTGTCGATCAGTCAATCCACACCACTGGAATTTTTTCGCGTCGAACCCTTGAGGACTTTGATTTTCCGGAGGACTGTCTGGGTGTGCCTATACACGACGTGACGCTCTATTCACCAACCCGGCGATCGCTGATGCTGACGAGCCCCAAGGACGAGTTTCGGATTGGACGAATGGGTCCTTTGTATTCGAGGTTTCTCGGCCACTGCCTTCGTAACGGCGTGGAATGGAAGCCGCACACCCGCTATGGCGGTCATCAAGCGCTGAAACGAGAATTGGTCATTCGCCTCGACACTCAGAAGAGTTCGCGCTGGGTGAAGACGCGGTTTCTGGTGGGCGCTGACGGAGCGAATTCACGGGTGGCCCGGGAGCTGGGACTCGATACGAATCACGAGTGCATCGTTGGTCTCGAAGATGTGTTTACTAACCTCAAATTTAATGGGCCACCCTGTTTGCATTGTTTTCTTGATCCGAAACTGGCGCCTGGTTACCTGGCTTGGTTCGCCTGGGACGGCGAAGAGGCTCATGTCGGTGTGGGCGGGTATGCATCGCTTTTTGATCCTCTATCAGCTCTGGAAACGTTTCGCCGGAGTCTGCGAGAGATAGTGCATCTGGAAGGAGCTTCGTTAGTCGAACGCCGGGGCGGACGAATACCCGTTGGAGGTGTGTTGAGAAATATTGCCAACGAGAACGGCTTGCTCGTGGGTGATGCAGCAGGGGCGGTCTCACCGCTGACTGCCGGCGGTCTGGATCCTTGTATGCGTTTGTCCAGTCATGCCGCGCGAATAATCACGGAGTATCTGGAAGCCGGTAATGTCGAGGTTCTGAAGCGTTATTCGGGCAATCTATTTCGGGCTCGCTTTACTTCGCGTCTATGGATGCGTCGACTGCTCAATCACTCACGGCATCGACTTTTGCTGGAAGCTGCGTTTGTAACTGTCTGCCTGCCCCCATTTCGCAGTCTTGCCTGGCACGTCTTCTTTGGCCGTGGGTCATTTCCGGAAGTTGAAGAACAGCTGGCGCCCCAGCCGATTTTCTGAAACTGAATTTGCGGTTCGGCGTGAAGAATGTTGGTCGCACGTGTACTGGATGTGGATTGCCACGTTGTCGCGAGCTCATTCGAACGTTGAGAATAGTAGCCGATCCCAGGATTCAACCCATAATTTTCTTTGAAAACGATTGCTGTTATTTACTAGTTCCCATCAGCCGGGGAGTGCCGAAAGAGGGGAGTAAACCGCGGTGTTTCACGCCGCGGTTGGTGACCAAATAATTGATCCACGAAGTCATACGAATTGACAGAACGTAACATTCCTGTTGGTTCGACAGCTTTTCAGACTGCCGGGAAACCATAAACAGCGCCTATCGCCAGGCAGGGAGTAAGACGATGCTGAAACGAATTACTGCTATAGCGTTCATCTTTGCATGTACATCCGTCGCTTGGATAATCCTCGGCGGAACGATTTTTACTCGCACCTATTCTTCGGATGCGATCTCGCAAAATCGTGTAACCTCGACCTGGGGTGCGCCGCAGAATCAGGCTCCGCCTTCAGCCTCGTTCAAGACGATTGTCACGCGCAAGCAGGAAACCATTGAGAACAATAAGAACACAACTAAGACCGTTCAGGAGGAGGTTACAACTGAACTGCCACTCGAGAGCAGTTCGATCGACGTGCGGCTGGACCTCGAGCACCGGCAGAAGGGTTTGCTTTGGTATAGCACCTACACGGTCGCGTTCCAGGGTGAATACGGGTTTCGCAACCCCAGCGATCAGGACCAGTTGGTGAACTTTACGCTTAAATTCCCCACCTCTCAGGCCATCTATGACGATCTTGCTTTTACTGTCGACGGTGTAGCAGCAGCGTTAACCAATCATGACAACATGGCCACCGCGCCGGTTAGGATCGCTGCGGGCAAAACTGCGCAACTAAGAGTTGGGTATCGCTCACAGGGACTCAACGAATGGCGCTACAGTTTCGGCAGCAGCAATGTGGCGCAGGTTCGAGATTTCAATCTGCGCATGCGAACCAACTTCAAGGAGATCGATTTTCCCGATAACACGCTCTCACCCTCGCAGAAGCGAGAAAACGGAAGTGGCTGGGATCTTGGCTGGTCGTACTCGAATCTACTTTCCGGATACCAGATTGCGATGGTGATGCCCGAAAAGCTGCAGCCCGGTCCGCTGGCCGGCAAGATCAGTTTGTTCGCTCCAGTCTCACTGTTCTTTTTCTTCTTTGTGATGTTCATTATCACTGCGCTGCGTGGGATCGAGCTTCATCCGATGAACTATTTCTTCCTGGCGGCGGCGTTTTTCTCCTTCCATTTGTTACTGGCCTATCTTGTCGATCATGTTTCCATCCACGTAGCCTTTGCGATCTCGGCGGCTGTCTCAGTTTTTCTGGTGGTCAGCTACCTGCGGCTGGTGGTCGGGATGCGCTTCGCAAGTCGTGAAGCTGCGTTGGCCCAGTTTATCTATCTAGTGATGTTCTCGTATGCCTTCTTTATTGAAGGATTCACGGGCCTGGCCATTACGATTGGGTCGGTTTTGACACTGTTTGTGGTGATGCAGGTAACCGGCCGAATCCGTTGGGCAGAGAAGTTTGCGCTCAAACAACCGGAGGCGAAGGTGCAGCAAGTGGGATGAGCTGTTAATAAACAGACCGCCGCTTCGTTAAAGCTTTGGTACGTCTTGGGCCCGGCGGAGACGTCGAGGGGCTAGATCAATGTCGCAAACAGAATCAAAGGTTGGCTTTTGGCGCCGCCAATTTCGGACAAAGCCGACTCATGGCCAGCTTGTTTTTGACATCTTGTTCGGCGTCGCCTCTCCAGTGGCCTGCTTTGTCTTCGATCCGATTGTGTTTAAAGGGCAGTTCGGTTTCGGAGGCCATGGCCTGCTCGAGGAGTACCAGCTGTTTGCCTATCTGGTTAGCGCGCTAGCAATGACGTGTCTGCTCGTGTGGCTAGGGTGCGGCGGTCAACTCAGGGTTAGCGCCGATTTGATAGCGGGGGTACTGCTTGGAGGAGCAGGAGTTTCCGCAGTCATAGGCGTGGCTATCTTGCCGTTTAGCTTGATCGGTATTTCATTTATGGGAATTGGCATATTTGGATTCATTCCCTTCATTACAGCATTTGTCTATCTCCGAAACGGTAGACGCGCCTTGCTGGCTAAACGCGGTAGTTCCTCGTGTCCGCCGAGAATTGGGTTAGCATCGATTGGATTCTTGCTTCTGTTTGCCGTTCCCGTGGTATCGGGGCTTTGCGTCTCTATGTTTGCTGCGAAAGCCCTGAACACGGTGCTCTATGGAGATGGCCGGAGTGCGGACCTTGCCGCCGAACAACTGCATTACCTGAGCTTTGTTTCCAGCGCCGATCTCGACAAGTTGGTACAGATTTATGCCGCAGAGAAGGAGCCATCGCGCAAGCAGGAGTTGAAACGCCGATACAGGCAGATCACTGGAGAAGATATCGAAACCAGACTGGCAATACTTAACGATTGATGCTGGCGACAAGGGTCCGTCACCGACGGCCCGCCAACCCTGTCAACGAACTTTTTTCTGCACGAAAGCACCCTTGCTGTGGCTTACATTCCAACCAGAAAATACTCCTAAACTTTAGGGTTTGTTTCGTCGTACACCCAACCGGGCTGACACAGGCGGCGTCTAAAAATCCCTTATGAAGGCTTTTTTCTCTTTTTATTCCGACGCGCTGAAGATCGCTTTGCAGTCGATCTTCGCACATAAGCTGCGCGCCTTTCTCACTCTGATCGGGATAATCATCGGTGTGGCATCGGTGGTCGCGGTGGGCGCATCGATTAGTGGCTTAAATACGTATGTTACGGAAAAAGTTGGAAAGATTCTCGGCACCAACCATTTCATGATCGCCCGCATGGCATTCTCTGGCCGCATGTCTGATGATGAGTTTGAGCGACGCAATCGCCGCAATAAGCGAATCAATTGGGACGATTATGAGTGGGTCCGCGACCACTGTGGCTCCTGCTCGGAAGTGGGCGCCGAGGTGGGCGGGCAGACCGATTTGAAGCAGGATGGGATCGAGTTTCCCGGAGCAATTGTTTTCGGCGCCTCGGCCAACATGGTCGACGTGGAAGATAAGGAAATCGCCGAAGGACGCTTTATCTCAGCCGATGAAGTGCAGCGCTCGGCTTTGGTGGTAGTTCTTGGCGGTGATATCAAGGACAAGTTTTTTCCTAACACCGACGCCATTGGAAAAACCCTGAAGGTGCGGGGCATGCCAATGCGGGTGGTAGGAGTGGAAGAAAAGCGCGGCTCTTTTTTTGGCGACTCAATTGACCGGCACATTTACATTCCAGTCACCACTCATTTACAGATTTTTGGTCGCAACGGATTGCAGATTCACGGAAAGACGCTGAGCCGCGATAATTTCCAGGCGGCAATTGAAGACGCACGCGTTGCCATGCGTAACAAACACCGCCTGAAGGGGAACGAAGAGGACGATTTCGGTCTCGTGAATGTTCAGGAACTCAACAATCAGATTGATGAGTTTACCGGCAGTATCGCCAAAGTGGTTGTGCCAATCACTGCCATTACCTTGCTGGTGGGTGGGATCGTTGTCATGAACATTATGCTGGTAAGCGTCACCGAACGAACATTCGAGGTGGGTCTGCGGAAAGCGGTCGGCGCTACGAAGCGACAAGTCCTGATCCAGTTTCTGATCGAATCGGGTTTGCTCTGTGCTTTGGGCGGCTTGCTGGGACTTTTGCTGGCCTGGGGCGTCTGCGTGACCATCACTGTGTTGGCTCAGATTACGATGACGATTACGCCCGGATACATTGTCCTGGCACTGGTCGTTTCGGGCGGCGTAGGCATGATTGCAGGCATCTATCCGGCGTTCAAGGCCGCGCGTCTCGATCCGATTGTGGCGCTGACGCAGGCAACGTAAGAAATTGCGAATTGCGAATTTGGAATTGCGAATTTTGTCTTGGTAGGCTTGCTTTGATTACCCGTTAAACGCTCTCTGCTGGAACCACAAAATTCGCAATTCGCAATTCCAAATTCGAACTTGGTCATGGAGATGAAAGTAAAACTTCCCACAGGTGTTTTTCGCGAAACCATCAAGATGGCGCTCGACAGTGTGCGCTCGCATAAGTTTCGCAGCTTTCTCACGGTGTTGGGAATAGTTATCGGCGTCTTTACAGCGATCGTGATCGCCTCAATTCTCACCGGCCTGCGGCAAAACATTATCGCCATCATCGAAGAATACGGCACGAACAATATCTATGCCTTCCACTTATCGACCGGTCCGAGCGTGAGCGTCGACCGTTCTGAACGAACTCGCAAGCCACTGACTTTTGCTGATGCCGAGGCCATCAAAAACCAGGCCAGCGCGGTTGAGGAAATTGCCACAGTCGCTCCAAACGTCGGTTACAGCGGCGGTCCTTTTGACGACAACGTTACTTATCAAGGTCACAACTATCGTTGGGGTAACACCCAGGGCGTCACCGCAAACTATGCCAACATTGTGAACATCAGTTTAAGGGAAGGGCGTTTCATAACCGAACTCGATGACCAGCAGCGAAGCAATGTTATGGTGATCGGAGTCAACGCGGCTGATGCGCTTTTTCCGGGGATGGAGAACAACATAGCCGGCACCAAGGTTCGTATGGGGGGTTGTAACTTTGAGATCATCGGTGTGTTGGAAAAGAGAAAGGCCGGATTTTTTGGTGAAAACGAAGAGGACAACGCTGTCTTTATACCTTTTCGCACAGCACAGAAAATCGCGCCGGCAAGAGGTTACGTGCTGCTGATTATCAAAGGGCGCTCAACGCAGCTGACGGAGGCTTTAACCCAGTCGGAAGAGATACTGCGACGACGGCGGAACGTCAAGTTTGGCGATCCTAACAATTTCGATATCAAGACGGCAGACAAGTTCATCGAACAGTTCGACAGCATCTTCGCGATGGTGGGGTTGCTGGCAATCGCCATATCGTGCCTGGGTTTATTGGTTGGCGGCATAGGCGTGATGAATATCATGCTCGTAAGCGTCACGGAGCGAACCAAAGAGATTGGGATCCGCAAGGCGATTGGCGCCCGCCGGCGCGACATCGTGCGCCAGTTTCTATTCGAGGCCATGACGCTGACCTTCTTCGGTGGAGTGCTCGGTGTCGTGCTTGCAGTCGGAATCAGCAAACTTGTGATGTTCCTCGTTCCTCAATTGCCCGCTTCGATTCCCACCTGGGCTGTTGTTACCGGACTGAGTGTCTCTGTCGGTGTTGGTCTCATCTTTGGAGTGTGGCCTGCTCGCAAAGCTTCACGACTCGATCCCATTGAATGCCTGCGATACGAATAGATAAATGTCACAACACCTGCCGAATAAATGCCACATCTGACAGATATTCATCTGACTGCTTAAACTCCAGCCTCTCAAATTTAAGTTAACCTCTTCACAAAAGCAGATGGTCTGAGACCGCTTCGGTTTCGAGATTACGAAAGTTCTATCGTGGCATCTCCATTGCCATAGATACATATAGATACATATAGATATGTATTGCGTCTGATCACTCAGAGTTAGAGGCGTTAACGGCTTGCCCTGTTGGACCAGGGCGGTCACTGGGAACGAAACATCTGTTTGAGGGTGCAATCATGAAACGCCAAAACACAATTCAATCGCTGCTCGTAACGCTGGTCATCTGCCTTCCGATGCCGGCGACGAGTGGATGCGGTGGACACCGTGTGCCGGATCTGGCCCGGGTTTTCTCCGATGCCAGGAAGGAGACAGGGAAGCGTCCTATCATCCTGATTCCAGGCGTACTGAATACCGCGCTAGTTAACGCAAAAACTGGAGAAACTGTCTGGCCCAGCGCTTTTCGTTCAGACTATGATGATCTTAACCTGCCAATAACCGACGATCCCTTGAAGGCGAGCGACAATTTGATTGCCACCAAAGCGATCGAAACGGTTCGTTTTCTGCCGCTAACCCCCAGGGTGAACATACTGCGCGATCTCTTGGTCGCTCTTCGCTCGCACGTCGGTTACAAGGAGGGAGATTGGGAAAATCCGCCGCCTGATGGTGATCGCGACACGTTCTACACCTTCACTTACGATTGGCGTCGTGACAATGTACAACTAGCGCAGCAGCTGATCGAGCAAACGGTGGCGCTTAAGAAAAAGCTAAGCCGGCCTGACCTGCGTTTCAACATCGTGGCCGTATCGATGGGCGGCCTGATCGCCCGTTATGCGGCCATGTATGGGAATGCGGATTTGACGCCCGAGAACGTTCCCCCGCAAGTCACCTGGGCTGGGGCCGTTCATTTCGAAAAGATATTAATGTTCGCTGTACCGAACGGCGGTTCGATGGAGGCCTTCGCGACCATACTGAATGGCTATTCGTATACTGAGGGCCCGAGCAAGCATCGACATCTTCTGAATAAACTCTCGCGCGAAGACGCATTTAGCGGTCCGGCAATCTTCCAACTAATGCCGCACAGGCAAAGCGTCCGTTTCCTGGATCAGGATCTCAGACCGTTGCAGGTAGACCTTTATGATCCGGCAAACTGGAAACTATATGGTTGGTCGGTGGCTAATGATCCTGAATTTAGAAGCCGATTCGCAGTAGAGGAAGCAAATGACAGAGTGGGAAACCATTCAGGAGTGAGTGTTCTGGACATTCATCTTGCCATTCTTCTCGAGCGCAGCCGCCTGTTTCACCGAGCGCTCGATGTCGTTTCGGAAGCGCCGGCGCCTGTGGAACTGCTGGCGTTCATTGGCGACTGCGATGATACACTCGATGCTGCAATTCTTTATCGCGATAAGAAAACCCATCGCTGGGTGACAATGACTGCGCCTGAAGAGCTGCGCTCATCCAGTGGGCGGAAGATTCCGCGGAAAGACGTTATCAACGCTATGTACGTGCCTGGTGATGGGCGTGTTACTCGGAGTTCCGTGCTCGCCGAGAATCTTGGCGGAGCGGCAAGTTCACAATCGCCATATCGCACCATCCTGCCCATTGTTCACGCCTTCTTCGGATGTGGCGGACATGGCGATTTACACAATAGCAAGATCATGCAGAACAACGCACTTTCGCTGCTGGTTTATCAGGTTATGAAGTAATTATCCGTGGTGCACAGTTGAGCCCAATGAAGGCTTCTCTCGTCAGTTGAAACGAATTAGCGGCCTGAAATCAAATTAGAGGTCTATAATGAACTAAGTCACGGACCCAGCAACGTTGTGTTTGATCTGCGGATACTCTTGCACACGTACACTGAACAACGCGATCTGATCAAAGAGTTTCTCACCTATCTCCAGGTTGAGAAGGGACTGGCGCGCCAAACCGTGACCAGCTATGGTCATGATCTGAAACGCCTCGATAAGTGGGCTCGCAAATCAGGCAAGAATGTTGAAACACTGAAGCGTACCGATCTAAGAAAATGGATTGCCAGCTTGTCACGGGAAAGTCTTTCGCCCCAATCCGTTGCCCGGGCCGTCAGCGCTGCGCGAGGGTTTTTCAAGTTCCTGATGCTTGATGGCCATATTGCGAACCAGCCGACTGAGGAGCTCGATACCCCGCAGCGTTTCACATACTTACCGCGTTTCCTTAACGAAGATGAAATCAATCGACTGCTGGGAGCACCCGACATCGCCACCGAAGGCGGTGTGCGTGATCGAGCCATATTGGAATTGATGTATGCCTCAGGCTTACGTGTGTCCGAGCTCGTCTCACTTAAACAAACGGACGTTGACGTACTTGCCGGTTTGATCGTTTGTCACGGTAAGGGAAGTAAAGAGCGTAGAGTGCCGGTTGGTAAGAGCGCGATCCACTGGTTGCAGCGCTATACGGAAGTGCGGCTGGGACACGGCAAGCCGGCTTCCGTATATTTCTTTTCGCATCGGGGCAAAGGGATGACTCGTCACTTCGTTTGGGCCATGATTAAGCGGTACGCAAAACAGGCGGGTTTGCGGGATATTTCACCACACACCCTCAGGCATAGTTTTGCCACGCACTTGCTGCAGCACGGTGCAGATTCCCGGTCAGTACAGGCGCTGCTGGGCCACAGTGACATTTCGACTACCCAGATCTACACGCACATTACCGACCGCCACTTGCGGGCAGCCTACGATCGGCACCATCCGCGGTCTAAGTCCAAATCACCCCCACGGCAGAAGCTGTGAAAAATTAGAATAGGTGCGGGATAACACTCAAGGAACGGAAATTTCCGCTCCTTGAGTGTCCGGCCATCATGGCTTAGCTCGCAGCTCCCGGGCTAACTGAATGCGATGCAGGAGCTCGTCCTTTCGTTCAGGGCTCAGCGCCAGGCAACGGTCAAAATCCTTTTGCGCTTCAGCATCCCTCCCCAGGAGAACCATTATGAGCCCGCGATTCATGCAGGCACCATCCAGCGAAGGATTCAGCTCCAGTGCGCGATTAAAGTCGCTGATGGCCCGGGGAAAATCTAGTTTATCCATCAAACACGTGCCGCGCCCCTGGTAGGCCGAGGCTAATGTGGGTCGCAGTTCGATACTTCGATCGAAATCCGCGATTGCCGCCTCGTAATCTTTTTTCGCGAGCAGGACGTAGCCTCGATGGAAATACGCCTCGGGCAGCGCATCATTGAGGGCGATGGCCCGGTTCAGATCGAGCAGCGCACCGTCGACATCGCCAAGGTCATGCCGCAAAGCGCCGCGATTGTTGTAGGCTTCGAAGAGGTTCGGATCAATTGAAAGAGCGCGATCAAAATCGGCCATGGCGCCGGTGAGATCACCTTTGGCCCGCCGGGCGGCGCCTCGGTTCAGGTAAGCCGCCGCCAAACCCGGATTGATCCGCAACGCTTGATCGCCATCTGAGATTGCCCGATCAAAATTTTTCTGGTGGTAAAAGGCGAAGCTGCGGTTGGCATAAGCTCGGGCGGTGAAGGGATCCACCACCCTAATCCGGTTTGCTTCCACTTGCGATTCCGATTCCACAAATCCATTTACGGAGTGATACAGAGCGTTTGCAGGCGAAACCAAATGCGAACTAAGCTCAATAGCTCGGGTGTAGTCTTCAACAGCCGCGGCCCAATCTCCTTTGTTAACCTTTCGCTCTGCATCGTTATAGTAACGAAGTGCGGCGTCAGGGGTTTGGGATTGAGCGTGGAGGCTCGTTGACCAGGCGAGAAGTAGAACCAGCAACGAGATAAATCGAATCAACCGCATCGTGCGCCTCCTTTGAAGATCGAGGCGGCGCGTCGTTCTTTACACCACTGAGATATGAGGAGCAGCTAGCGTAAAAACCGCGCCACCGGAACAATGACCCTGGCTCCAAGAGCGAGAGAGTTGAACCGCGGTACTTGAGTGCGCTAAGATGCGGATACACGATGATGCATCTTTAGTGCGCCTTAAAGGGCCGCCAAATTTGTGTTGTCCAGAGCCTCGTTACTATCGCAAGTAGTGGCGAGGCTTTTTAGTCTTGTTCCAGGTTCCGTCAATACTAAAACGCTGTGATAAAAAAAAAGTTACATGAAAATTTGGGGACTTCAATAAATTAGACACCGCAGGGGCAAGGTTTGTGTCAGAAAGTAGTCATACATCTGACTTTTTGTTCTATTCACTGGCCGCCGAAGGTGGAAACAACTCAAGTTTTGGGGATCAATTAGCTGAGTCACCCAAACCAGGTGTGTGATGTTGATGTTTATCTGCGGCTGACTTCTCTTCTTCTTTAGCGCCGGCGAAATGTTTCTAATCAACAAACCGTCAGATGGCCAATTGCGGCAATTCATCGACTCAGAACGCAACTTGCCGTTCTCATACAAAGAAGTAGGGGCAACCGGTGAGGTGCTGCCAACCGGATATCGTATCGATCACAACCGACAGAGACTCGGCAGCGGGACAGAGGCTTTCAACCGTGCAGTCGCGGCGCTGCGGACCTGGAAACAGTTTGATTTGGGCTGGGTACAAGTTGTCCCAATTGGAACTCCTGTTGAGGTGGGGGCGGTAGTAGGGATTCTTACCAAACACTTCGGGGTTTGGTCGCTTAATGCCTGTAGAGTGGTCTATCTAATTGACGAAGAGGGACCAATTCGAAAATTCGGTTTTGCCTATGGCACTTTGGTAAATCATGTCGAGCGCGGTGAGGAGCGCTTCACAATCGAATGGCATGCCGATGATGATGCTGTCTGGTACGACATCCTGGCTTTTTCACGACCAGGCAAACTACTGGTGACGCTTGGGTTGCCACTGGCGCGCATGCTCCAAAAGCGTTTTGCCAGGGATTCAAAACGCCGGATGCTGGACTTCTGCCAAACTTACCTGTCTCGCTAGCAGCGAACGTGAGACTCCACCACGCAAGGCGGTGGCATCTTCAAACTTACCTTTGATTTGCAAACCCTGGAGCCAGCATTTCGGTCATCCGGCTCGGGTTTTTGATTCGTTGAGCCTGCATCCACGCATCGGCTTCAGTTAACAGTTGCTGTCCCCGCTCGCCGCCGATTGTCTCGCCAAGACGTCGCCGGCACACGGCCACGTAAAGGGCCATGTCGGCCAGATTGAAACCTTCCAGAGCTCGAGTCAGATATTGCGCCGCAGAGGATTTTTCTCCGCGCGATGACGCAATGCCGGCCCGAATCAAGGCTACCAGCGAATCCGCCCATGCCAACTTCTCGCGGGCAATCTTCCGGGCCATCAGTTCAGCCAGGTCAAGGCGGCTTTCTCTTTCATTACTCGACGCGCTTGCCAGAGCCGATCGCGCACGTAGATGCATCGCATCGATTCTGAGCACTTGAATGCGTAACAACATTGAGTCTTCGAGCGCTTTGAGTTGGCCTTCGAAGTGCTTCCAGGCGACTTCCGTATCTCCCGTGTAAAGCTCAATCTGCGTCAGAGCCACCAGCGAACTGTAGTGTTGTAAATGAAAGCCCTCGTGTGGCCAGGCCTTCAAAGCGGCGATTACCTCCTCACGTGCCCGGTCGGGCTCATCAGCGGCCAGCCATATAAGATTCAACCGCGTGCGCAAGTCGGTTGCCGCGAAGAGATTCCCCTGTTCGATGGCCGCGGAAAGCAGGTGCGGGACGCGTCGCGATACTTCGAGGATCTCACCAAGATACAAGAGCGCGCTGAGCATGAATCGTTGCGCAATCGTCAACTGCCAGGCAACCCCGGTACACTCGTCACGCAGAATCTCCGCCGAACGTTCACAGAGTTCAGCCGCACTTTTCCAATGTCCTACCAGGTATGCGCTGACGCCCCTGGCCCAGATTGCCAGGGCAATCGCGTCCGGGTTTCCAATCTTCTGGGCCAGGGCCTCCGCCTTTTCGGCAATCTGCATCGCTCGTTTCCTGCTGCGCATTCCCCTGGCAGCAGTTTGCGCTGCTTCGAAAGCCAGTCCCCGCGCCACGCGATAAGGCTCGCCCGCCCGCAACGCCAGCAGCAGGTGCCGGCTTTGAAAATCGGCGCCGCGGATAAGATCGGCCATTCCCAGACCCGCGGCGACGCCCCAGCAGAGGTCAATCCGAAACAAGCTTGAGGCCGAAATAATGCTCTCATCGTGTTCGCTAAAGTCCAGGCCGCGCAGCCTGATCTGCAGACGCCGCCAAGTCAGCGACAGCAACGCCCGTTTTGGACCGGCAGGAAGCGAAAAGCCCGCCGCAGAGAGGACCGAGCGCAGTACTTGCAGTCCTTCGTTGATGTGACCGCCCATCAGCAGTTGCTCGGCGGCGCGTCGTTGAAAATCGATACTTCGAGACGATGATGTCTCGCGAGAGAGTTCGAGATATGTTTCAGCTGCCTCGGCTGGACGGCCCGCATTCACCAGCGTTTCAGCCAGGGCTCGCTTCAGTTCGATCAACTCGGCGCCCCGCGCCGGCGCGAGTTCCAGAGCGCGACGATAAAAGGCGGATGCGCGATCGAATGCCAGCGTGGCATTTGCTTTTCTGGCGGCAACCGCGGCATGCGTTGCCGCGCGCACTCGCTCACCCGCGCCGAGGTAATGCTCGAATAACGATTCCGGATCATCGATACCGCGGGATTCGAGGGCCTGTGCGAGGCGTCGGTGAATCTGCTTGATGATTGTCTGATCCAGTTGCGATGCAAGCGCTTCGCGAATGCGATCGTGATAGAGTTCAACACTGTGCTCTGACCTGCCACTGCGAAGAAACTGCGCTGCCCGCAAAGCACTCACCAACGGAAGTTCGTCACCGGATAAACCGGCAGCCTGGAAGGCAACTTCCTGGTTCACCGGTCGACCGGCAACCGCGAGCACGTCGAGAAATTGACGGGCGCCCATCGGCAAATGACGCAGGCGGGCATTGAGCATTACCGCAAGGGTGATTCCCGTTGTCGAGATGTGGTCGCTGGTTGCCGCGTAACGAGACAATTGTTCCAGGAGAAACGGGTTGCCACGAGCTTCGCGCACGATTGAATCGATGAAGATCGACGCGGCTGGAATACCCTCCGGGAACAGAGTGGATGTCAGTTGGGCAGCTTCCTTACGGCTGAGGGCATTCACCTCCAGTGCCCGGCAGGTTTCTGAGACCGCGCGCTCCAGCAGGGACCTCAAGAACGGTCGACTCTCAACGTCCTCGCTGCGAAAAGTAGTTATTAAAAGCAAGGGAGGAGCATCGGGTGGACGCAACAAATCATCGAGCAAGGTGGTGCTGTCGCCATCGGACCATTGCAAGTCATCAATCCAGACAATCAGAGGATGACGATCACTAATTCGAGCCAGCAATTCACGCAAAGCCTTGAAGGCACGCCTGCGCAGCCTGAACCGGTCGAGAATCTCCTGCTCGGGTTGTGGCGCATTGAAGACGCAGTCGACCTGTAACATCACCGGGAACAAACGCGCGAGTGCCTGAGTGTCACGAGGCATTAAAGTTTCAGCCCGATTATCAGGAAGTGACAGCAGGAATTTGGTCAAGCTGTCGACAACGCCATCGATGGCTTTGTACGGGACCGACTCTCGCTCGTAGCAACGTCCCTCCAACACAACTACCTGGTCATCATTCTCCTGAAGATCATCGAGGAAACGACGGATGAGTGAGCTCTTGCCCATGCCCGAGTCTCCATGAACATACATGGTTACAGTGTGCCCGTTTCTTACCACAGAGAACGCCTGGGCAAGCTCGTCCAAATGTTGTTGCCGTCCCACAAATGTCGCGTTCTGCACCGATGGTGAAGTTCCGGCGGGCGTAATCGGCATCTGCAGAGGGCCAGTCTTACCGTGACCGAGTGTTCTGATTAACTCACGTCCAGTTGGACGCTGCCTGGGATCGCGGCGGAGCAGTTTCATGCAAAGCTCATTCAGCTCGGGCGGTATATTTGCGACTACGGTAACGGGCGCCGGCGGATCCGAGTTCTGCTTACTCATCATCACCTCAAAGAACTTCCCATAAAACGGCAAACGGCCCGTTAGCGCCTGATAGAGAATCACCCCAACGCTGTACCAGTCGCTAGCCGGGCCCACCGGTAATTGCGAGCCCTGCTCCGGGGACATGTAGTCCGGCGTTCCTGCCAGCTGTACGCTCTCGAGCTGTCCGTGGCCCTCGACTTCCGCCACCAGGCCAAAGTCCAGGATCACTACCCTGCCTTCTTTTGTCACCAGAACATTCGAAGGTTTGATATCGCGGTGAAGTTTTCCAGTTTGATGCAGACCATGAAGTCCGTCTGCAAGTTGGCGAAGCGCTGTTTCCAGTCTCCCAAGATCAAGTTTCGCAAGCGAAAGCGCAATATCGTTGGAGCTCTCCGGAAAAGAGCCTTCCGAGAAGGTAACGCGGTCCGGAGCGAGTTGCTGCGTCTCAGCTTCGTAGTTGCCGCCGAAACTATCGGTCTCGCCTGAGTTCTTCAGCAGTGTTGGCGTAACCGAATCCAGGTTGCTGCGTTTGGCGTGATAACCGGGCCGGACGTACTCGAGGAAATTTACGCCCTGGACCAACTCCATCGTGAAGAACCAGTACTGGCCGTCTGACATTAATTCGTAAAGCGAGACGAGGTTGGGGTGCGAAACATCCGCTAGAGAGCGAAACTCATTCTTGAAGCGAGATATATGCGATGCTTCGGTACGTGTGAGAGCTTTGAGGGCGACCACTTTGTCGGTTTCTCTGTCATGTGCCTCATAGACGACCCCCATGCCGCCGGAACCCAGGCGACGACGAACGTGGAAGCGGTCAGTGCCGAGAAAGTCGCTGGTGGAAGTGCTCATACTTAGACCGTCGAAATTGTAGGCGCGAAGGAAGAAACCGCCAAGAATGATAGACACTTTGGAGTGCAGCGCCTTGTCGCCGCTTTCTAACTCGCACCGTTTCGCGTCAAAAAGACGACTCTTAGGTCGATCGCGGTGGAACCGGCTCAGGCTTTTGGTTGGTATTAAAAACCTGACCGATAGGGTATCTTTCCCAAGTTCCTTTTTAAAGAGAAGCGAATCCATTCGAGAGGACCGGGTCAAACAAATGGAATGGCGGGTATTCCTTTCCACCTTCGGAGTCATCTTTCTGGCCGAAATGGGAGACAAGACTCAGTTGGCGGCGATGACAATGGCCGCTGAGTCGAAGAGACCTTGGGCCGTTTTTCTTGGAGCCTCGTTGGCGCTCGTAGCAGTCTCAGCTTTAGGTGTGTTGATCGGCGGGGCAATAGGGAACTACATTCCGATTGTTTGGATTAAACGGATCGCCGCCATCTCGTTTATTGTGATTGGAATATTAATTCTGATGGATAAGTTTTAGTCGCGGTGAAGTGTGCAGGTGGAATAGGAAGTTGGACCACCAGATCGACGAGTTAAATTCGGGATTAAATAATTCAAGCTGAGTGAATTCGCAGGTTGGGAAGGGGGCAGTCGATAGATTCAAGGTGTGGCAAGTTCAAGTCGCCCCCGCCGAACTGAGAATGCCACTGCTTCAGAGAGTGAAGGACAAAGATGAATCCAAGTTCGCCGGATTCTCATCCGGCTATTGAGTTTCGTAACGTCTGGTTAAGCTTCGACGATAAGCCGGCTCTCATCGATGTCAGTTTGCGCCTTGAGCGGCAGGAAATGATTTTCGTTACGGGTGCGTCAGGGTCGGGTAAATCAGTGCTGCTAAAGCTCGCTATGGGCCTTTTAAAGGCGGACGAAGGCCAAATCTTTGTCGAGGGACGAGAAATCGAAACGCTTGACGAGTCAGAGTTGTTGGCTATCCGGGGCGGTAGCATGGGGATGGTATTTCAAGAAGACTCGCTCTTCTCAGGTTTGTCCGTTTACGAAAACGCCGCTTACCGTCTGGAGGAACATGGATGGTCGCCCACCCAAATCGAGCAGGGAGTAACTGAAGTGCTGCGTTTTGTCGGCCTCACCGGAGAAGAAGACAAGCTACCCGAACAACTTTCAGGAGGAATGAAGCGACGGTTGGAGATTGCCCGCGGCCTGATGGGCTGGCCATCTATTATGTTGTTTGACGAGCCGACAACAATGCTCGATCCAATTGTGGCGGCGCAAGTTCTTGAGCTCATCATTCGCGCGCGCGACATTAACAAAATTTCATCTCTTTACGTGACAAAAAAGACGCAGGAGATTCCCTATTTGGCGGGCTTCTGCGCTTTTAGAGATAACGAAGGCGAAATAGAGGTGCGTGAAGCTCCCGCGGGCCAATTGCCTCGCACCAGTGTAATGGTCCTTGAAGGTGGCAAGATTGTTTTTACGGGAAGCGTCGAGCAGTTTCAAAACAGCGACCTGCCGGCGATCAAAGAATTAAGGAGCCTCGATGTGCATGACCATTCGGCGGATCCTTACTATCCAGATCCTTGGGACAAGCGGCGCAAACCAAGAACGAAGATTTTGTGAAACTGACTTCGCCGGCAAAACTTGCAGCCTGAGGCCAGCCGATGCCACAAACTCCGCATATTGAGCGTCACTTCACAGCAACCGCTGTGGTTCGCGATATCGTAATCGGGATGTCTGATGGATTGACTGTCCCGTTTGCGTTGGCCGCGGGCCTGACAGGTGCAGTCGACTCGACAGGAATCATTGTGACTGCAGGTTTGGCTGAGATTGCCGCCGGTTCGATTGCTATGGGTTTGGGAGGGTACCTGGCCGCAAAAAGTGACGCTGAACATTATGCCAAGGAACGGGAGCGAGAAAAGCGCGAGGTCGCCGAGATTCCTCACGAAGAAATGCGCGAGGTGGCAGAAGTCTTCCAAGCGTATGGACTAACCGAACAGGAAACCTGGCCCATTGTCCAGGCGTTGCGCAAACAACCAAAAAACTGGATTGATTTCATGATGCGCTTTGAGTTGGGCCTTGAAAAGCCCGACCCTCGACGCGCAGTGCTAAGTGCCTTGACGATTGCGGGCGCCTACGTTGCTGGGGGTTTCATTCCTCTTACGCCGTATATGATTGCGCACACACCTTCATCCGCTCTTCTGTTTTCGGTGGCCGTGACCCTGGGCGCCTTGCTGGTTTTTGGATTTATTAAAGGAAGATTTACCGGCACTCGGCCGGTCCGCAGCGCATTGCAGACTGCGCTGATAGGAAGCACCGCAGCCGGAGCAGCGTTCCTTATCGCTCGTCTGATTTCAGAGTAGACGGCCTCCGCCTTTGTTCAAAATTTGATTCGGTTATTGAGGTCGCGCAAAGCGGCAAGATTCTTCTCCTGAAGCGCAAACTCAGAATTGCCCACTCTCATTTCCACGAAGTCGGCGCGGGCCATCTTATTGAAGTTTTGGTAGGAGATCGAAACTTCGAGCACCTCTTTCATAACATCAATCAAACGATCGGTATCGACGCCCTGATTGGCCAGTGCCATTCGGCCCAGCCGAATAGTTTCGCCACCGGCTACGATTGCCAGGTCCCTCTGCGTCAGTGAATGCCGCCGATCCCAATCCTTTGTCTCAAAGATTAGTTGCAGTGTAACGTAACGCACATAATCAAGTTGCTTGCCCGGAGCATGCAGTGCCGCCGAGAGACTGACACACGTGTCCTTTACCGTCGATTGCAATCCCTTTGCGCCCCCGCAGGTGACCTTCATCTTGCGCAGCGTGATGACAGTTTCGTGGTTAAAGCCGTCGTACTTCGCTTCGATCTTCCCGTCATGATCAACAGCCTGGAGCAGCGGCGCCGCCGACAGACAGGGTGACATGACGCCACAGCCGGTTCCACAGAGCGTGGGAGTCAGCAGCAATGACAATATACAGCAGAGAAGCAGGGATGGTTTTCGCATGTTTAGTATCCGGAAATGCTGGAGCTTTCTTCGAGATGGAAATTAGTGAGTTAACTCGAGCGGGCAAGCGGACGGCAGATGAAACAGTCGGGACTGCCAACACCAAAAAGAACATAGCGAACGTGCTGGACGTGTGTCAACAGCCGTTTTTTGTCAGCAGGTTTTGCGGGAGTTTGCCTCGCTAATCCACCTTGTGCCACGTGCCGCAAGTATGTTCATCGCAGTCGTGTGGGTAGTAAGCTTGAACCAGTTTATCCGCCGCGATCTTTGCCTCCGCTAGATTCCAACGGTAGAACTCGATTGGTTGTCGATTACCGCCTGGTGGTTCGCGCACTTGCACGAAGAAACGATGGTTCTCAGAGATTGCCAGGGCTTTGATTGACTCTTCTAAATGAAAACGCCGCCAGGTACTCATGGATATTGGGCTTTCACCAGATCTTGTAACGCAAGCTGTTAGCTTGCGGGTTGGTTGAGTCCACTCAATCTCGGACGCAAGCTAACAGCTTGCGTTACCTTGGTATGTTGACTGATAGACTCCGAAACGGGCAAGCCAATCTCCGCCGAGGCCCTGGCCGATTGCGACCGGCGGGAGTAACTTTCTTCGACATTCAACGATTTTCTGTAACTTTTATCCAATTCAAATGTTTTAGATAGCGTAGCGCAGCTTATGGCGAGCGAAGACGAAGAGTTCACCATGCTCTTTCAGGATTTCTATCCAAGCCTTTGCCGGTTCCTGGAGTGCCTGCTGGGCGGGCGAGCTGCGCTTGCTCAGGACCTGGCACAGGAGAGCTTTTTGCAGCTACATCGGACCGCCTGGGGAGTGGTTCCCCCACAGGAAGCGCGCTTCTGGCTTTACCGCGTAGCGCGAAATTTTGCTCTCAACGAATTTCGGAAGGGGCAAACGCGCTACCGGCTCTTTGATCGAGTAGTCGAAGTAATGCGACCGCGCACCCGCACCCCGGAAGAGCAATTCGAGTTGCAGGAAAGACACCAACTGGTGTTGGAAATGCTGCAGACGCTGCCCGAAGATCAACGCGCGGCGCTCCTGTTGCGTGAGCAGGAGCAACTGAGTTACCGAGAGATTGGAGAGGTCCTGAACATTTCTGAAAGCAAAGTGAAGGTCGATATTTTTCGAGCGAGGAATGCTTTGCGGGATCGTTGGACCAAACGGGTAAAAGCTTACGGCGCGAGTGTGCACTGAGGCAGGGACTGGTGATTGTTTATGAGTTGCGAATTAATTGAAGAGATTTCTTCACTGATTGACGGCGAGCTAACCGCGGATCGCGCTCGCCTGCTCGAGCGGCATGTGACTCAGTGTGACGACTGCCAAAAAGCCCGCGCCGACTTTCTTAATCTGCGCAATCAGATCACGGCTTTCAATCCGGCGCTCGATCCGGCGGGCGCCAGCCAAAGATTGGACCAAATCCTCGGCACAGGATACGTACCCCAAAGCATCCCGGCGCGAGCGACGCGGTCGCTTTGGCCCATCAGCTGGCTTCGTCCCAGTCCAGCCTTCGCTACCCTTGCTGTTCTGCTGATCGCAGGTGTCGTTGGTCTGGTGGTCTATCGCAGTCATTATCGCGAAAGTGCTACTCCAGTTCCTGACGGGACCATGGCGAAGCAAGCGAATAAGTCTTCGAATTCCGGCGCCGATGCCTCAGGAGCAACTCAACTCGCATCGGTCTCAAACAACAATCACGCGATTAAGCCGGGCGGAAAGGGATCTAAAACCAAAACACGCCCACGAGTCGAAACGCCCAAACCCCGCACTACGTTTCCGGAGTTGACCTCTCCGTACGGCAGGCAAGTGATCGCCACCAATTCAGCGGACAACGAGGGCGGGAGGATGCGCGCCGCGGATGCCGAGACCTTAACTGCACGGCACCTGGAACAATCAGAGCTGCTGTTGAGGGCGTTCAGGAACGTGCGCGCAGCTCATGCAGGGCTCCGAGCTGAAGTGGCCTATGAGCGCCAACGCGCACAGAAGTTGGTTTATCAAAACATTCTGCTTCGACGAGAGGCAGACGCATCAGGTGATGTACAAGTGTCGACGCTGCTCGATAGTCTCGAACCCATTCTTTTGGATATTGCCAATCTTCCCGATCAGCCTCATGACGAAGACGTCAAGGCGATCAAGGAACGCGTGGAGCGAAAAAATCTGGTGGCCTTGCTGCAGGTCAACTCGGCACTCGCCCGAGCCAACGAGTAGTTGTGCAGAGCAGTATTTTCGCAGCTGTTTCACCATAGAGGCACAGGGAACACGGATATGCCACAGAATCCTCCGATCACCGCTCTGATCGTCTGCGCATGCTCTGAGTTCTCTGTGCCTGTATGGTGAAGGTAACGCAAGCTGTTAGCTTGCGTGCGGGGTTGAGTGGACCCAACCAACCCGCAAGCTAACAGCTTGCGTTACAAGATGACGTAACTAAAGAGCCCGGGCAATAATGCCGGCTGTAAGGAAAAACTCAAGATGGCAATGTTGCAATTCCCCCGAATCACGCGCCGGACCCGTGTCCTGGCAATTCTGATGGTTTCCATTGTCGCGGGTGCGGTAATCGTTCGCTCCCGCCTGGTCTATGGACACAACCAGGATATCCAAAAGCTGAACCGGTTTGTGCAGACCTCCAAACCTGACACGCCAGCGATGAGAATGTTTCGCGAAGGGCGCGATCTAATCGAAGCCGAAAACTGGCAAAAGGCGGCGGAGACGTTCAACGGCTTCATCTCCAGTTTCCCCAAAGACAAAGATATGGATGCGGCGCTGTACTGGTTTGCCTATGCCTTGCAGAAACAGGGCAAAAAAGACGCGGCGGCCGCGCCTCTGCTTCGCCTGATCAGGGATTATCCCAGTTCAAGCTGGCGGCGCGAGGCTGACGCGATGTTGGTCGTCCTGGGCCGAGGTGATGCCGTTCAACAGGCACTGAACCGCAGCAACTGCGAAATCAAGATCCTGGCGCTTCAGAGCCTTTTTCAGGCGGATGAAGAGCGCGCGATGAATTTCGTCTCGGAAGTGCTTAAGTCGAATTCCACCGATTGTCCAAGTCTCAAAACCGCCGCTGTGTCCCTGCTTGGTTCTCGTGGGGGAACGCGCGCCGTGCCCATTCTGCTCGAGATTGCTCGCAGTCAGGCTGATCTGAAGTTGCGGCTCACTGCGATTAGACGTTTAGGTGAACAAAACAACGACAATATCGCGGACGAGCTGGCCCGTATCTACGACACTGACCGCACGAAAGAAGTGCGAGCACAAATCCTGCGCGCTTTGGCCGAGATGCACAGCGCCCATGCGGAAGCAAAAATACTGGAGATCGCTCGCACCAGCGATGACCTGGCCGCACGGCAACTCGCGATTCGTTACCTGGGAGAACGAAATGGAACCGCCTCGCTTGACGAATTGATCCGAATATTCGATGCGGACCGCACACCAGAGATTCGCAGCCAGATCATCCGAGCGCTGGGCGAGCGCGACGACCCCAAGGCCCAGGCAAAGCTGTTGGAGATTGCGCGCACCGGCGAAACTCCGGAGTTGCGTATCGAGGCTATTCGCCGCCTCGGGGAAAACAATCGTATATCAATCGATGAGCTGTTGCGGCTTTACTCGACGGAGACCAGCGTCGCGATCAAGCAGGGTCTTATCCGCGCGTATGCGGACATGAAGGATCCCCGCGCCCGCACCAAATTGCTGGAAATCGCCGGTAGTGGCGATCCGCCGGATCTGCGGTTATTTGCCATCCGCCGGTTGGGTGACAAGGATGATGAACAAACGGTGGCACAACTGATCGCGATGTATGACGGCGAGGCAAATGCACAAGTCCGCGGGGCATTGATTCGAGCTTTTGGCGACTCGCATCAGAAAGCTGCCATCCACAAACTAATGGCAATCGCGCGTAATGATCAGTCCGTAGAGCTGCGGAAGCTGGCGGTGAGACTCCTGGGTGAAAGCAAAGACCCTAAGGCGCTCAAGTTCCTCGAAGATCTGCTGAAGTAGTGTGAGTGCCAGTTGTCATTTTGTGACTCTTTATTCGTGTGATTTAGTGGATCACATTGGGCTCACAATAAGAATTGATCCACGAAATCACACGAAAGAAAAAAGCAAAAATGAGAAATGGAAAATGGAAAATGACAAATGGACAATATGTATTTCTTGTTTTGCTCCTTGGCACGATGGCATGTGCGCCGGGCGGTACTCCCCTGGCCACAACGGGCATTGTCCCGATCGGGCAGGTCGAACAAACACAGTCGCCAGCCACCACGGTGCAGAGTTTCACCGCAGTCGAAGGTGCGGATCTGATTTCCCGACTGGATGCTGCCAGCCGGCGCGCGCGAGGCGGGCAGACACCTTACTGGTCGGCTTATTCCTTCGACGTTCGGCCCGGGATAGCTGTCGATCCGGCCATTCACGAGTTTCACGGTTCGATGAACACGACTGGTGATACTTCTGTTTTTGTGGGTACAACGGCTGGTGGAGTAACCGTGGAGACACGCAACCTGGGAATCTTTCTCCTGCGCGATGCCGGCGGCGCCCAGGTAACCCGAATGGAGGTCTACAATCTCGAGCGCAAACGCGAATATGCAGGATATCCTGTTTACTGGTTGGGCCGGGCCAACAATGAAGAGAGTCTCAACTATCTGCGTGGAATAACCGATGCCGCTCCGCTAACGATGCTGGCCGAGCGCGCAGTTTTGGCCATCTCCTTACATGATGATGCGCGCGTAGCTCCAATGCTTAAGAATTTCATTCGTACCTCGCAGAATCAGCGCATACGTTCTTCTGCCGTCTACTGGCTTGGGCAGGTGGGCCGCGAACAGGCATTCCTCGTTGATATCGTCAAGAATGACGCGGAAGACAAAAAGTTAAGGCGGCAGGCGGCGCACGCGATTGGCGAAAGTAAGGATCGTGGCGCCTTGAGCGCACTCCAGAATCTATACGATGTAGTCAAGGACGCAGAAGTTCGTCGCAGCATCATTCAGGCAGCCGGCAACAATCAGGAACAGGATGCAGCTTTTGCTTTCCTTTTGAAGGTTGCTCGCAGTGAACCCGATCGCGACGCTCGCCGCGCCGCCGTTCGCCAGTTAGGCGAGTTTGAAAGAGAGGGCGCCGTTGACGAGCTGATGAAGATTTACTCATCAGAGAGTGAAGTTGATGTCAAGAGAGTTGTCTTGCAGGCTCTGGCTGAGACTAAGAGTGCAAAGGGACAGGCCCAGCTGCTGGAGATTGCACGCACTGACCCTAATACGGAGCTGCGACGCCAGGCGATACACCGGCTTGCCGACAGAGGTGAAGCCGTGGTCGAAGACCTGATTAAACTCTACGACTCAGAGCGCCAGCCTGAAGTTCGACGCACCGTCCTTCAGTCGCTTTCAGAGATCAAGAGTGCCCGAGTCGAAGACAAACTGTTCGAAGTCGCGCGCAGTGAGTCCAGCGTTGAACTGCGGCGGCAGGCAATTCGATTGTTGGGAGAGCGAGCCGGGAAACGCAGCCTCGATTTTCTCAGCGCGACGGCGCAAGCGCCCGACGGTGATACGGAAGTGCAAATACAGGCCGTGCGCGCGATCAGCGAGCGCAAGGCAGAAGAATCGGTGCCGCTCCTCATCAAGATCGCAAAGACCCACCCAAACCAGCTTGTGCGCAAACAGGCAATCCGCTCGCTGGGCGAATCGGGTGATCCACGTGCCGTCGATTTCTTCCGTGAAGTGCTGACAAAATAAGCCGCCTTTTTCCGTATCAAACTTCACCGCGGGAGACAGGGGCGGAAGCTTCAGAACTGCGCTACAGGCTTCTGTTCTCGTCACCGCCGTGAATCTGTTCTGATGAAGGAAGAACCATTCAAAGAGGAACATGAAAAGGGCCTGGGCCCAGTATTTCCGATCCACAGAGACGATATTCGCACGCGTCAGCGATCACTCGACTTATGCCATCCCCGGAAAAGGAAAAAACTATCAAGTTTGTTTGGAACGAAACGCTCGGCTCGACCTCCTTTACGGCGTTGATTGAACATTCACGCACCCCGCTAAACCGAATCTCGATTCCAGGGGTCTTTGCAAACTGTAGTTGAATCAATATCCACAAGCGTGGATTTCCAGCATACACCATTTCAAACGTTAGATTTACATGTTCACCATGCGACCAATGCATTTCCTTTATGACGCCATCGTGAAAGCCTGAGACCTTGCTTTCCAATTCGAGCCAGTCTTTCATCGTCGCGATTGGTTGCCAGTTGTCCGCTTGTTTGTCGTGAGTCATATGAATCAATCGTCGCAGCATTCAAAGGTCAACTGCGTGCGATTAGAGTTGGCATTAGGAACTGACAACCTACCCAAAAAGTGCCTAATTCGTCCGCTCCGCGCCAGCTCCCAACGGCGACTCTTGTACAAAGCGGTATTCTTTGCGCGTCCTGAATGGATCACTGTTTATTTGGCGCAAATTCAAACTCCGTCCAATATAATCCTCCACCGGGATGCTTGTTTCCTTCAACCACCACATATTGTCCGTTTTGCACATCCGCCACACGGTATTCTGCGCCTGGTTGCAAAAGGTCTTCCGGCTTCGTCATCACATCAAGATCTTGCCCTCTTTTGGTTGGCCTGTATACAACGATATCTCCGGGTTTAAATGGACAGGTCTGCATATTGAAAACCTTTCAATCTATGGAATTCTACGTGGTCCAAGAGACGGTTTCTGTCACTCCGCAACCACGCTGAAGTCCGCCATAGGAAAAATAACGACGAACATCATCCTCCGAGATATCAAACTCAAACCAATACCTTTTGAGTAGGTTCAAGGGAATTACAACAGGCTTCTTCGAATTTTCAATTGACAGGTTTTCGCAGGTTTTGCGCGTTGTGAGTCACACCATTTCATCCAATACAGCCGTATCGATCTGTTGACGCCGCGTTGCGTCAAACGTGACGTCTTTGACTGCAACCTCTCCTAAGCACTTCAGTGCTTTGCTGGAGAGGTTTTCCCATGAACCTTTGAGTTCTGCGTCAGGGATGTCCGGTAAGACGAATACCCGGTACGTGCTGGAATACTCATCTCTGACCTGATCAAAGACGCTTTCCAGGAGCAGTTGCATTCCCCGGTGACGCAGAATCAACATGCGAGGTACGTCGTAAAAGTCCCTATAGATGAACCTTTCTTTCTTGCTCATAGTGAATGCTCTTGCTTGCTCTTCTCGTGTTGCTTTCCGTTCTCATTTGCGGTAAGCACATCATTTCACGCGTCCGGACTTGGGCACAGGGTTGGGGAAAAAGTCGGAGAATGTCGTTGGACCTGAACCTTCGGTTATGTTGACATGTAATTCATTGAGTAATCCTGATCTTGTCATTTCCGGCGCATGTACAACTGATCCCCCATTAGATCGTATGGCACCAGCCGTCGTGCATCGAATCGTTCCGTGTGGAACACCGGACGCGGCTTCTTGTAAGGTATTTCCATAAGCGCCGGAAAACGGTGTACCTGAAGGGGGCAATTCCTGGATACCACCCCGCACCACGCTTGCTGAGTTGGGGGGGAAGGGTTCCGCATAAGCACTGGCACCGGCCAGAGCAACCGCCACTTCCCAGGCAACGCCAGTGACTTGGCCCGCGACATAAGCATTGGAATTCGGATCGACTACTGCTCCTCCGGGGGTAAATCCTCTAATGTAGCCGGTCGGACTCCATCCAGGTGGAAGCCACAACGGAATACCATTGTTCATTCGTGCGAGATCAACAGCCAGCTGAGCGAAGCTGGCAGTCAAAGTATCACCGAAGCCTGCAGAAAACTGGGCGGCTTGCCCCAGAATTTCCATGTCACATTCGCAGCTAGTTGCCGGCTTGGCTTTCAGATGATAGGGCTGCAGCCGTTCGAGACCGGAAGGATCCTTGTAATTAGGCGCGCCATTTCCTATGTACGCGTAAAAATTGACGCCACCGCCAAATCCAATCGGATCTTCAGAGAGAAATCTTCCGTGAAGAGAGTTGTACCGAGCTCGGTAGTACATGAGGCTCGTGTCGGAATCGAACTCACGACCGGTGTAAGTGAAGCGAGTGGAGGATGAACCACCGGAGGGATTACCGAATGAGTCGTAGGTTAGGCTTGTCGTGACGTTGCCGCTGGAATCCGTGAGGGCCCGCGTTGTGCCGAGATGATCTGTCAAAAAGTACGCAGGCGTCCCGCCCACAGCCTCACGCAGCTTATCGTCTATTCCGGCGCCATTGAGGTAATCAGCAGTCGTACCGCCGCTGCTGTCAAGATCACGGATGGCGTCAAGACCATCATAAACGAACTTCGTTGTTCCGCTAGCACTGCTCGCCCGTTGAATGCGCCGGCCGAGTGCGTCGTAGCTGTAGTTGATTGTGACACCGCCGCTAAGTGCTGCCTGCTTAAGGCGGTTCTCATAATCCCAGGTATAGTTCCAGGTTCCGTTTGCGTCGGCTTTTGAAGTCAGACTGCCATTTGTGTCGTAGCTGAAAGATGCTCCATTGGCCGCGGTGAGACGGTTGAAAGGCTGATGAATGTAGCTCGAACCCTGGTGTGACGCCGTGCGGTTGCCGACGTCATCATACGTGTAGCTTTCGTTTGATTGGCCGGCCGGATGCGTCGCGGCGGTCAGACGATCAAGAGAGTCGTACGAATAATTGTGCGTGCCGGTGCTATCGATCATCTGGGTGATATTGTTGACGGCATTGAATTGATATTGGAAATCAGCAAGCGTGTTGGCGCCCTTCGCGTGGGTGAGGCGCGTGAGACGGTTGACGTCGTCGTATTGATAAGTGCTGAGGATGCCATTCGGCAAGGTTCGTGACGTCACCTTGTTCGTCGCATCGTAAACAAACGTGGTGTTCAGAGACCCGCCGTCAGTCAGTTGCGTGAGGCGGTTCAGAACGTCGTACTGGTAGGTAGCGCTTATGGCTGCGTTGAGGTTCAGCTGCGTGCGATTCGAGTTGGCATCGTAAGAGTAGCTGACTACCTGTCCGAAAACATCCGTCACTGAACTGACGCGGCTGCGATTGTCGTAGGCAATCGTGATGGTGCCATTCTGGTTGGTGGCTGTTGTGAGCTTCGATACAACGTCGTAGCCATATGTCGCCGAGCTCGTGTCGGGATAGCTGATTGTCGTCAGCCGATTCAGCGCATCATAAGAATAATTAGTGGCGGCTCCGTTGTAATCCGTGCGTTGAGACCTGTTGCCAGCCGCGTCGTACACAAAGGACATCGTTGCCGTGGCCTTCTTGTTCTGCGTTACGCGCCCCAGCGAGTCGTAAACGAATTCGTAACGTTGGTTGATCGCGTCAACCACAGCCGTCAACTGCGAACGAGCGTTGTATTCGTAACTGGTGACTTTCAGCGCACCATCGGTACTTGAGGTCAGGCGATTGACCGAGTCATAGCAGAAGCTGATGATGCGATTTGCCTGGTCTTTCTTTTCCAACAGATTTCCCGCCAGGTCATACGTGAAGTTCTCTTCGAGCCTCCCTGCGCCAGCAGTCGCTTCCGGATGTGTAATCTTCTTCAGCCGGTTGAAATCGTCGTAGTTGTAATTTGTCGTTCGATTCAGCGCATCCGTTACTCCTGTCAGATTCGACATCAAATCGTACGCATAACTCGTTACCTTATTATCGGCATTCGTCTCGCTTGTGAGCCGGTAAGCCGCATCGTAAGCAAAGTTTGTCTCATACCCTCGCGGGTCTTTGATTTTGGTTCTTCGTCCCGCGAGGTCATAGGTGAACAGAACAAAGTTTGTGTCCGAATAGATGATTTTCTTCAAACGCCCGGCCAGGTCGTATTCGTAGCTGGTGACTTGACTGATTGCGTTCGTAACACTCGTCACCCGGCCACGCGTGTCGTAAGCAATATTGGTTTGATTTGTTAGCGCATCCGTACGCCGCGTGAGATTTCCGTTGGTGTCGTAGGTGAATGTGGTTGTGTTGTTGCGCGGATCGGTAACCGTCAAGAGCTGACCGTGCGTGTCATAGGTCAGCGTTGTGGTGTTGTTGAGCGGATCTTTTGCCGTCAGCAGATTTCCATGTGAGTCATAAGTATTCGTCCAGACACCACTCATCTGATCGGTGACTGTCAATACTTCGCCAAGGGAATTGTACGTATAGTTGATTGTGCCGGTGGCGTCTGCTTTCGTCAGTCGGTTGCCATTTGTGTCATATGTAAACGTGGTGGTGTGATTAAGCGCATCGGTTTTGCTGGTCACATTCAACTGATTATCGTAAGTCCAGCTTTGAACCTGCGAGCCGCCGCAACTGCAACTGCCTTCGATGCTGGTCACCACACCGCGTCCCTTAGTCGTGTCAAAGAAGTATTTTGTGACGTGATTCAGCGCGTCGGTGACGTCCGTCTCCGTCGCGCTGACGTAATTCAGCGTGTAGAGTTCCGTCCCGTTGCCCGCAATCTGAGAGGTTATAGCGCGCCCCTGCGCGTCATATGTGTGCGACTCGAGCACATTTCCCAAGACGTCACTCACCGACATCAGCTTGCCAATCGAATAGTTGTGATTGAAGTTGTAGCCCGAACCGTCCGCATAGCGCACCGTCTCAGCAGCGCCGCGATAATTAGTGTACGTGGCAATCGTGCCCTGGCTGTCACTGACTGAGCCGACCATGTCCCAGTATCCAAACGTAAACGTCAGCATGCGCCCTGACGCATCCGTTACTGTCGATAAGAACCCATTCGTGTCATAAGCTAGGGTGAACGTATTGCCGTTTCTGTCTGCTTGTGACAGCAATTTGCCAGTGGTGTTGAACTGATGCACGCGCCCGTCTTTGAAGGTGAGCGTGTAGGTGTTGTCAATGTTCTTGACCACCTGGCCTCGAAAATCCAACGGCTCGCCGGGAACATAGGGTGAGTTCGTATTAGCCCGCGTGAAATAGATGGCCCGGCCATCTCCTAAATTTAAACGCAGCAGTCGTGAGCCATAAGGCTCAACTGATTCTTCGTAATTCGAAGTCCACCCGTGACCGAAGATGCCGTCGCGCGATGACTGGCTGTTGTATGTACGCGTGATCTCTAGGCCTTCACCCAGTCCGGGCAAACGGTAATCCGTTTGCTGGATGTACATGTTGCCGTTCGTGACGTTGATAGGATTTGGGACTTCTGCATTGCATGCGACCTTACCGTGATCCGCCAGATCTCGAACCTCCAGTGTGATGACGATCTCTTGCGTTTCGTAAGGTTCGAGGTTACACGGAGTGGCGTTGATGTAGGCGATAATGTGATAGGTGTAAGTGCCTGGGTAGGGAAGATACAGATGGAGTGGCCCGGTTGAAAGTGAAGAGTGCGTGTCTAACACGTGATAACTGGTGGTGAATCCGTTTTCATCCAAGCCGAAGACATTTCCTTCACTGTAGACCCCATTTAGAACGTTGTTGGTCGAGATTTCAGACCAAGCTGTAATTTTGTTGATCGTGCGCTGGTAAGTCTGGAGTGGCGTGCAGGAGCAGGGAGAAGAACTGCAGTCAGCAAGCATCGGGGTGCAATGCCCAAAGGCCGTCGCTCTCGCATGCAGCAGCAAGACGGTGTTAGGAGCAACAAATACTCCGTTCGTAACCTCTTGGCCTGTATCTTGAACCGTCAGCGACACCTCAAGGCTTTGGCCACCGTTACTGCTGTCGGGAGGACAGTCTTCCGCCCGCGCACCGGTGGCAGTCGCCACACCGATAATCAGCAATATCAACAGTCTGAGGATCACGGTGCGGTAGGCCAGCTTGTCGGCAACAAAGCGTGCAGCGCGGTTGGGAGGAGGTGTTTTCACGATGGATCCTTTTAAAAGTTCAGAACGCCGCTGGTCGGGAGTGAGCAATTATGAAGGAAGCACAAGCAACGGAGTTCCACTGATCAATAAGAGATAGAGTTCCTGGGCACACACGCGTCACCGCATGTTTTCTGGCTGCAAAGTTGAGGCGCGAGGTCGGGTAAGGCTCGTGCGTAAATTGATCGGCAGCGGCAGCTTATGAGAGTTGCAAGAAATCTGTCAATAGATTTCTTCCTTAAATTTTTCTTACCAAACGCAGATCGTATTAATCAACTAAAAATGCGATAATCCGAAATCAGCACATCTGCGGTGCTCTGCAATTCGTTTTTGTATGGTTCCTGTTTCGGTCCAGGACCAATAAAACAGCAAAGAGAGAGTCTCAATGAGTACAGTGACGGAAGAAGCGCGTGAAACCACCCAATCAACAACAAATAAATGGGTTTACATGTTCGAGGAAGGAAGCGGAGATAATAAGGAACTCCTCGGCGGCAAAGGAGCGGGTTTGTGCGAAATGACCCGCGCGGGTTTGCCGGTTCCTCCCGGCCTAATCGTAACCACCGAGGCCTGCAACGCCTACTACGCCAACGACAAAAACTTTCCCGAAGGAATGTGGGAGCAGGTAATCGAAGCGCTCAAAAAGATCGAAACAAAGGTCGGCAAGCGCTTTGGCGATGCCACGAATCCGTTGCTGGTTTCAGTTCGTTCGGGTGCGGCCTTCTCCATGCCGGGAATGATGGACACGGTGCTGAATCTCGGCCTCAACGAAGAAACGGTGCAGGGACTGGCTGCGCAAACCGGCGATCTGCGGTTCGCCCTGGATGCTTACCGGCGCTTCGCTTCGCTGTTCGGCGAAATTGTCATGGGCGTCGCACATGGAAAGTTTGAACGGGTGCTCGATCGCTTTAAGGCCCAGACCGACGGTGGTCGGGATACCGATCTCAAGACAGACGATTTACGAGAGATCATCAAGGCTGAAAAACAGATTATCCTTACCGAACAGAGCGCCATTCCCGAGGATCCTTACGAACAGTTGCGCGTGGCAATCGCGGCGGTATTCAACTCCTGGATGGGCCGTCGGGCGATCGACTACCGCCGCGTCAATCGCATCCCCGACTCGCTTGGTACAGCGGTCAATGTGCAGGCAATGGTTTTTGGAAATATGGGAACGGGCAGCGGCACCGGCGTCGCTTTTACACGCAACCCCTCGACCGGCAAGAAGGAGTTATACGGAGAATATTTGCTGAATGCCCAGGGCGAAGACGTGGTCGCCGGCATTCGCACACCAAACCCGATCAGCCAGTTAAAGAAAGAGCTACCAGAGGTCTACAAACAATTCGCTTCCATTGCCGAGCTTTTGGAGAAGCATTATCGCGACATGCAGGACGTCGAGTTTACGATCGAGCGCGAGAAGCTTTGGATGTTGCAAACTCGGACCGGCAAACGCAGTGGCGCCGCCGCTGTACGCGTTGCCGTGGATATGGTCTATGAAAAGTTGATCGATCGGGCCACGGCCGTAAAACGTGTTAGTCCGGACCAACTTGACCAACTGCTGCATCCGACTGTCGATCCGAAAACAAATGCCACCGTGCTGGCGACGGGATTGCCGGCGAGTCCGGGAGCCGCCCAGGGTCAGGTAGTTTTCAGTCCCGATGAAGCCGAAGAGCTTGCGCAAGGTGGCGCAAAGGTCGTACTCGTCAGGCAAGAAACGAGTCCCGATGATTTTCACGGCATGGTCGCCGCCCAGGCAATTGTCACCGCGCGCGGTGGCATGACCAGTCACGCAGCGGTCGTCGCCCGCGGCATGGGCAAGCCCTGCGTCAGTGGCGCAAATGCGCTGAACATCGACTATAGCCAGCAACAGTTCACCGTCGATGGAAACGTTGTTACAAAGGGCGAATGGATTACGATTGATGGCTCGACCGGTCGTGTGTTCCGGGGGCAAGTACCGACGGTGCAACCCGAATTGGGCCAGGATTTTTACGAACTGATGAGCTGGGCGGATCAGTTCAGACGTTTGCGCGTGCGTGCGAATGCCGACACCCCGAGGGATGCGAAAATCGCGCGCTCGTTTGGCGCCGAAGGCATCGGTCTGTGCCGCACTGAACACATGTTTTTTGGTGACGTGCGTCTCGCGTCGATGCGAGAGATGATCCTGGCAGAGGGCACTGGAGCTCGTGAAAAGGCGTTGGAAAAGCTGCTGCCGCTTCAGAAAGGGGATTTCCTCGGCATCTTCCGAGAGATGGTTGGATTACCGGTAACAATTCGCTTACTGGATCCACCGCTGCACGAGTTCCTGCCGAATGTAGAAGAACTGCTCAGCGAATTGGCGGAGTTGAAGATGGCCCTCAAGCGAGCAGAAACGCTCGGTAACATGGACCATGTGCTGGACGAAATCGATCAAAAACGAGCTTTGCTGCGCCAGGTGAATCGTATTCGCGAGACGAACCCGATGCTTGGTTTCCGGGGGTGCCGTCTGGGCTTGTTATTTCCGGAAGTGACGCGAATGCAGTGCCGGGCAATTTTTGAAGCCGCGTGTCAGGTGCAAGGCGAACGTAAGAAAGTTGAACTCGAGATCATGGTGCCGCTGGTTTCCCTGAGCGAAGAGTTGCACCAGCAAGCTGAATTGATTCACGAAGTCGCCCGCCAGGTGATGGGTGAACACGGAATGACAATCGAATATCGCGTAGGAACCATGATTGAACTGCCGCGCGCCGCATTGGTGGCCGATCGCATCGCCGCCTATGCAGATTTTTTCTCGTTTGGGACAAATGATTTAACGCAAACGACCTTTGGCTTGAGTCGCGACGACTCAGGCCGCTTCCTGCCTAACTACATTGAACGGAAGATCGTGCGTGACGATCCCTTTCAGGTGCTTGACCGGGAGGGTGTCGGCCAGTTGGTTCGGCTCGGCGCCGAACGCGGTCGCAGCGTGAAGCCGAAACTCAAAGTCGGTATTTGTGGCGAGCACGGTGGCGATCCCCAATCAATTGCTTTCTGTCACGAGATCGGCCTTGACTATGTGAGTTGCTCGCCGTTCCGAGTGCCAATTGCGCGGTTGGCTGCGGCGCAGGCCGCGTTGGCGGAGAGTGATGCGCAGCAGAATGAAGTGCAGCAGGTCGAGACCAGCGCTGCTTAAGAGATTATTTGACATTGGACATTGGACGTTTGTCATTTGTCATTTTCGGGTTTCGTGTATTTTCGTGGATCGTAATTGTGCACGGAATACACAATCCACGTGCATCACACGAAACCCGAAAATGACAAATGACAAACGTCAAATGTCCAATGTCAAATGATTTTCGTCCTCGCGCTATCCCGCCTTTTCCCTACTTACAACCAACAACGTAAATGTCCCCGGTATCATCGGTGGTCGCGGGCGTGGGCGCTCGGCAGTTGGCGCCGGCGTTGGTCCAAATTCGGCCGTGCTCAGGTAGATGCGGTGAGTCTTTGGATCGAGCGACAAGGTTCGCGCGCCGCGTTGGGTGGGAACGTTTTCGACCACACTGAATTTATCCGCGGCATCCTCGCGAACGACCGTCAACGTCCCCTCACCGTTGGCGCTGAAAGCTAGCTTGCTCGAGGGATCAAACTCGGTCCCGTCAACTCCGCTGCCAATCGGCAAAGTCGTTATTACATGACCGTTGTCCGCATCCAGCACCACCATTAGTTTATTGGCGCAACCGGAAAACAACCGGCGATTCTTTCGATCCATGGCTATTCCGGTAGGCTCTTCGCCGGGATGTAAAGGCCATTTCGCTTCGACAGTCAATTTCTTTGCATCTACTTCCGCCACCATGCTTTTGTCTTCAAGATTAAAATAGACGTGCCCTTTTTCATCTGAGACCCCGGCTTCGGGCCGGCCATCAAGTGGAATCGTACCTTTGACCGTCTCAGTTCTTGGATCTACTGCGGTTAGGTCATGACTGCCGCCGTTGGCCGTAAAGATGAGCTTTGCGGCAGGGTCGTAAAGAATAGCGTCAGGATTTTTTCCGACCGGGATCTTTTTTGAAACAGCCAGGGTTTTCAAATCAAACACGCTGACCGAATTGTCCCGTCCGTTACTGGTGAAACCCTTGTTCAGTTCCGGCACCAGCGCTATTCCATGCACGCCGGCTGTGTCGGGAATGTCGCCCAGAATCTTTCCAGAATTGGCGTCGACAACCATCACATGAGTCGAGCGTGAAATGAAAACGCGTTGCGTCTGCGGATCCACGAGCAGATAGTCCCAACCGCCATCTCCGCCGAGCGTTGTTTTCTGAACGACTTTGTAGCCGGCTTGCGGCATCGGATGAGTGGCGCAGACGATCAGCATTGAAAAAAGCAAAATGGGAATTGCGATTAAGACATCCCGAGTATTCATAAAGCCTCCGTGACAAATAAGGATGGACCGAACGCCCGCAGCTTACACCCACAGAGTAGCGACAACAAGAGCCCTGAAAATTTTCTGGTCACTTGTAAATCGGGCAACGGAAAGCGGATAATCGACCCCTCCCCTCCCCCGAAAGTCCGAACCGTCTAAACATCATGAATACAAAAAGTAGTGCGCCCGTGCGAGCATTGTTTTCTTTAATCTATCTGCTCGTGCTGCTTGCTTCTGCCAATGTGGTCCTGGGCCAAACGCCCCCGGACCCGCAGCCTTCGCCCACACCGAGCCTCGAGAAGAAATTCTTTCAAAATATTCTTCGCGATCAGCGAGACATCTGGCTCGCGCCATTTCACCTTCATCGAGCCGACGCGAAGTGGGTAGCTCCGATCGGACTGGCAACGGTCGCCCTGGTGGCAACTGATCGCCACACCTCGGGCAAGCTGGTTGAAAATGGTGACAATCTTGATCGGCTCAGGATCAGCAAGGATATAAGCCGGCTAGGGTCCTTATATGTGACGGGTGGAATAGCCGGCGGGTTTTATTTGACTGGCAGAATCACTCATGATCAACGAGCGCGCGAAACCGGCCTGTTGGGAGCAGAGGCGCTAATCGATAGCGGCATCGTGGTTCAGGTGCTAAAGACTGCTTCGCAGCGACAGCGACCTCCAGTCGATAATTCAAGCGGCGAGTTTTTCGATGGCGGCAGTTCTTTTCCATCGGGGCACGCAATTACCTCGTGGGCACTTGCCACTGTCATTGCGGAGGAGTATGGCCAGCATAACCGCCTCGTTCGTTTTGGCGCTTATGGACTGGCGACGGCTATAAGCGTTTCGCGGTACACGGGGCGGAACCATTTCCTTTCCGATGTGTTGGTAGGGAGCGCGATGGGCTATGGCATAGGCCGCTATGTTTATCATAAGCATCACGACTTTTCTTTGGACTCTGCTAGCAATACTCGGACGAGCCGGCTTATGCGGTCAAACTTTTTCCCACAAATAAACCCGCTCTATAATCCGCGCGCCCGTGTCTACGGCGCTGCGCTGGGCTGGAATTTCTGAAGTATTATCATGAGTTAAGTACGTGACTGATTAACTTTAAAGGAGACTAAAGTGAAAAAATATTTCGGCTTGATAGTCCTTATCGCTTTGACTAGCGCCTCGTTTGTTGCAGCAAAGTCGTCAACTGCCGCTGCCCAGGACAACGAAGCACGCGAACAGGAAAGGCTGGCCCGGCAGGCGAAGATCACGAAAGAACAAGCGCAGGAAACAGCGTTGAAGCGCGCACCAGGTACCGTTGAAAGCGCTGAGCTCGAACGAGAACATGGAAAGCTTGTTTATTCTTTCGACATCCGAAATTCAAAAGGCACGATCACCGAGGTACAGGTTAGTGCGATAAGTGGAAAGATTGTGCGCGTCGAACACGAAAGCAAGAAGCAGGAAGCGGCCGAGAAGAAAAAAGAGAAGCCTTAGAGACTGCATCCAGGAATTTTTCTACGAAGTCATCTGAAGAACCAAACTGGTCTGGCGAACCTGGACCACGAATGGTAAACTGTGCCACCCCCTTTTAGTACAACTAGGGACTTGAGACAGCTAACACCTAATGGGACGTTTGGAGTATCTGTGTCGAAAAGAAGGTCACCAGTCTTTCAGGAGTCTAATAAGGATTTCCCTGTTCATGATCTTACTCTTGACCGTTGCAATTGCCGCGATTGGTCGGTCTCCAACATCCGCGGGACAATCGCCAGCGCCAAAACCGGCGCAGACTCCCCGGCCCTTGGCCACTCCGCTGCCTGGCCCTTCGCCTCAGAAACCCGCTGAGCCATCTCCGACACCACAGGCGTCCCCGTTCGCACAACCAGCTGTCAGCCCAACCGCAACGCCGGTTCCAACTCAACCTGGTGTGCCTTCGACCCCATTTCAACCTTCACCGAATGCGAACCAACCTCTGCTGACGCTTGATGAAGCGTTGCGACTAGCCAACGCACAAGCCTCTGCGTTTCAGCAGGCAGGCTTGAACGAACAGATTGCGGCGGAGGACGTCAAACAGGCACAGGCTGCGTTTCTACCCCGGGTAACGGCGCCGATTGACTACATCTTTACATCTCCTTTGCTCGGTGCTCCTGCGGGAACACCGCGCCTGCCAAGTTTCATCGCGAACAATGCCGTTAACGAATACCAGGCGTTCGTGAATGTAGCCGGCGACATTGATATAGCAGGGCGGTTGCGGGCGACGTTGGCAAAAAATCGAGCACTGCTGGCAGCGGCCCATGCAGGTACTGAGGTTGCACGCAGAGCCCTGGTCCAGACCGTGGTGGAAACCTACTACGGGCTCGCACTGGCCATCGTGCAGCGACAAGCCGCGGAACAGAATCTCGCGGCAGCCGAAGAGTTTGAACGGATCACGGCTCTGCTGCTCAGCGGTGGCGAGATAGCGCCCGTTGATCTCACGCGCGCCCAACTGCAAACGGCCGCACGTCGCGATGAACTCGAGCGGGCACGCGCGGCTGAGGCCGTCGCAGCGGGCTCTCTGCGAATCCTGGTTGGCTATAATTTTCTGACCCCGATAAGCACGACGGATCTGACGATGACTATACCGGTCGACGACGAAGTCAATCGCGTGACTGCCGATATGATCAGTACGCGACCAGAGTTTGCGCAATTTGAGGCTGAGCGCCGAGCGGCTGAACAGGAGGTGCGATTGGCTAAAGCCGATCGGCGTCCGCAACTTTCGTATTCGATCAACGGAGGTTTTGATACCGACTCAGTCCATCCGCCCACGCTCAGAGAGCACAGCGGGGTTTCAGCGGCGGTGAACCTTGCGATACCCATTTTCGATTGGGGCGCCAGCAGGAGTCGCGAACGACAGGCGCGCCTGCGAGCGCAGGTTGCCGAATTAGGGCGTCAGCAGGCACTGCGAGCGTTTGCGCAACAATTCTATGCCGCAAGAGCGCAGGTGATTTCGGCAGCAGCGCGCATTCGCCTTGCGGCTGCGGCACTCGCGCTGGCCGAGAGCAACCTTAATGCCTCGATAGCCCGGTACCGGGCGGGGGAGGCACAAATTATTGAAGTAACAGACGCGCAGACCACTCTGATCGCGCAAAGACAGGCGCTTTATCAGGCGTTATTCGATTATCAAGTGGCACTCGCGCGCCTGAGACAGGCTACCGGACGATGAACGACCCTCAAACTTCTGACCGGCGTGATGTACCGCCCGATCGACCGCTGGACCCTGAAGAGACGGACCGGCTCCTGGCTCTGCGCCGTGAACGTTTAGCTCGCGAACGCCGTCGTAACCTGATCATAGTTTCTTCTGTAGCTTTGCTGGCGCTGATCGTTGTGGTCTGGTTGGTGTGGCGTTCCAGATCGACAGCCGCGGAAGCGCCGGAGGCCGTGGCCGTCAGCGTAAAAGTGGCGAAGGCCGAACGCGAGTCAATATCCGCGCAAGTTACGGCTGTGGGAAACATCTTCCCGCGCGAGAAGGCTGATGTCGGGGCAAAGATCAGCGCGCAAATCCGGCAGATGGCCCTGTTGAAGAACAAAGTAGTTCATGCAGGTGAAGTGATTGCCGTACTCGAGTCCCGCGATCTCGTCGCTCAGCGCAACGAAGCAGTAGCAGCGCTTAGAGAGGCCCAGGCAAACGAACGCAGCGTGGTCACGGGAAATATTCCGCAGACAAATGCTCAGGATGAAAAAGCGCTGCTCGACGCGCGGGCGAAAGTAGCTACAGCGCGAGCCACTTTCGAACGTCGCCGCGTGCTGTACGAGCGCGGAGGCATTTCGAAAAAGGATCTCGAAGCATCGCAACTCGAGCTTACGACCGCCGAGGACGAACTTCGCCTTGCCGAGCAGACCGTAACGTTACGGGCGAAATCGTTGAACCCAAACGATCGAGCGTTGGCGGCGGCTCGCACGGCTCAGGCACAGCAGAGACTAGCCACGCTCGATGCCCAATTAAGCTACGCTACTATTCGCGCGCCGATTACTGGTGTGGTAACCGATCAGTTTCAATATGAAGGCGAGTTCGCGGCGGCTGGAGGCAAGCTGGTCACCATCGCCGACATCAGCGAGGTAATCGTTAAGGCTCCGTTTGCCGATACAGTGACTGCGCAACTGAACGTTGGCGATCCGGCGACGGTTTTGCCGACCGATCAGGCGGGCGATCAAATGTCCGGTCAAATTTCGCTTGTCAGCCGGGCGACCGATCCCACGAACCGTACCGTTGAGGTTTGGGTGACGCTCGGAAACAGTGCCGGCCGGTTGCGGGCCAACGGAGCCGCCCAGGTGACTATTGCGGCACAAACAAAGAGCGACGCGATCGTGGTTCCTGCTTCGGCGGTGACCCTGACTGCCGCCATTGCGAACGAAGGCACGGTAATGGTGGTTGATGCGGATTCCGTGGCCCGGGAGAAAAAGGTAACTGTTGGAATTCGCACCCCCGACAAGATGGAGATCACTTCGGGATTGCAGGGCGGCGAAACTGTAGTCATCGAAGGAAACTTCGCGCTTGGTGACGGCACAAAAGTTGAGGTTGCCGAGGAGAAGAGTGATGAAGCGCCTGCTGAGGAGAAAAAACCAGAAGAGAAATGATTGATCGAGGGAAAAGGCTACTCTTTGGAGGGCGGCGCCTTGTCGCCGCTTTTGGTGAACAGAACATTCAACCTCGAAAAGCTGCGACAAGTCGCAGCACTCCAGGGAGAAGCTCGTAATGAGACTTGCTCGTTTGGTCTCTAACCAGTCCCGGGCCGTTTTGGTGATTGTCGCTCTGTTGTGCGCCGCGGGAATCTATGCCGCCTGGCAGTTGCCTGTCGCCATCTTTCCCAATACCAACTTCCCTCGCATTGTGATTATTGTCGATAACGGAGTAGTACCGGCGGCGCAGACTCTTGTCTCAGTCACTCGACCGATCGAGGAGGCGATGAATGGCATCCCGGGCATAGTTCGCATTAAATCAAAGACGGCCCGAGGGGCGTCCGAAGTAAATCTGTTCTTCGACTGGCGAGTCGACATTCTTCAGTCGCTACAATTGGTCCAGGCCCGGCTTTCACAGATGACCTCGGTCCTGCCACCTACGGCCGCGATCCAGCATGTCGAACGTCTTACCTTTGCGGTTTTTCCGGTGACTGGTTACAGCCTCACTTCGGACAAACGTGACCTCGCCAGCTTACGAGACATCGCTACCTACACCGTTCGTCCAAGGCTGGCTCGGCTGCCGGGAATTGCAAACGTAGGTGTCGCCGGAGGAAAGGTCCGTGAGTTTCACGTGACGCTGGATCCCGATCGGCTGGTTGCGCACAGCGTATCTACCCAACAGGTGGTCGATGCAGTGCGCAACTCGAACATTCTCGCATCGCCCGGGTTAATCGAAGAAAACCACCAACTCGAACTCGCCCTGGTTAGCGGGCAAGCGAAGAAGCCCGAAGATCTTGCGACTATTGTTGTCGCCACATTAAACAACGCACCCGTGATGTTGGCTGATGTCGCCACGATCAGTGCCGGCGTCGAACCACAATTCACAATCGTTACCGCGGACGGTAAACCTGCTGCCTTGGTGAACATTATCCGGCAGCCGGATGCGAATACTGTCGCAGTCGTGGATGAGGTGAAGGCGGAGTTGGAAGCAATCACGCCGCAAATACCGAAAGACGTCAAGGTAGCCTCTTATTACGACCAATCATTGCTGGTGCGCGAATCGATCAAATCCGTTCGTGATTCCATTCTGATCGGTTTGCTGCTGTCCGTGGTGATCATGTACGTGTTTTTGCGAAACTGGGGAACGACGTTCGTGGCGATTCTGGTGATTCCGGTGACGGTCCTGGTCACGTTCCTCGCGATGTGGCTTGCGGGTCTTAGTTTTGATTTGATGACGCTTGGCGGCGTCGCGGCCGCAATCGGATTGGTAATCGATGATGCGATCGTGGTAGTCGAGAATATTTTTACTCATATGTCCCGTGGTCAGTCGCGGCGCGACGCTGTTGAAAGCGCACTAAGCGAAATCACGATACCAATAATTGGCTCGACCGTTACGCCGGTCGTTGTTTTTCTTCCGCTGACCCTGCTTACCGGTGTGACGGGTGTCTTCTTTCGCTCCCTCGCACTTACCATGGCAGTCGCACTCTTGACTTCCCTGGTTCTGGCTCTGTTTTTTACGCCGGTACTCGCCGAGCGCTTCGTGAGAGCGAAGCGGAAGGGCGCTCCGGCCAATGGTGAGGAATTCACCGAAGAGCATGTAATAGACGAAGAGGAAGAACAAGAACGCGAAGGTTGGTTGCTTGGCGCGCTGCGCAGGCGTTACGAATCGGTTTTGCGGAACGCGCTCGACAATCGTTGGGCGGTGATAGTAGTGGTCCTGGTGGTGCTGGTTGGTTCGCTTGTCTTGTATCGGTTCCTGGGTTCAGAGTTTCTTCCTGAATTCGATGAGGGTGCCTTTGTACTCGACTATCTAGCACCTGCTGGTGCATCGCTGGAAGAAACAAACCGAATGTTGCAACACGTTGAAAAGTTGATCCAGGAGGCGCCGGAAATCGAAAGCTATTCGCGCAGGACCGGGCTCGAGCTTGGCTTATTCATAACCGAACCCAATAAAGGCGACTTTGCGGTGAAACTAAAACCTGGACAACGCCCAACGGCGGATGTTATCAGCGATCTGCGCAAAGAGATTGAAAAGTCTGAGCCTGCTCTCGAGATTGAATTCCTGGGAATCTTGCCCGACATGATTGGTGATCTCACGAGCTCGCCTGAGCCCATCGAGATAAAATTGTTTAGCGAAGACGCCAATGCCCTCCATCAAAAAGCTGAGGAAGTGGAGGCGGAGATCAAGAAGCTGAATTATGTTGTCGATACAAAGAGTGGGGTCGTGGTTAGCGGACCAGCGGTCACGTTTAAGATTGACCCACGGCTGGCGGCCACCTTTGGCGTGACGGCGAATGATGTGGCCAGCGCGGTAACAACCGCTATGACCGGCGATGCCGGCTCGAACATTCTCCAACAGGATCGCCTGATCACAGTTCGGGTAATCTTTCCCCTTGAGGCGCGTAACGCGCTCGATAAACTGCGCGGCTTGCAAGTCCGCTCGGCCTCAGGCGCTCTGCTGCGTTTGGACCAGGTCGCCAGCATCGAATACGACGAAGGACAAACTGAGATTGACCGGGACGGCTTGCGTCAAACAGTGGGCGTTACGGGGCGCCTTGAAGGCAAGGATCTGGGGACCGGCATCAGCGAGATCAAGAGTCTGCTGGCAAAGGACGTCAAGCTGCCGCCGGGTATGACGATTGAATATGGCGGGCTTTATCAGGAGCAACAAGCGAGTTTCCGGGAACTCGCACAAGCGCTTTTTCTCGCGATAGTATTGGTGTTCATTACTTTGCTGATAGAGTTTCGTTCGTTCACTCATCCGATAGCCATTGTCGCGGGAGCAGTGCTGGCCCTGGGAGGCGTGCTGGCCGCGCTTTTTCTTACCCGCACCACGCTGAATGTTGTTTCTTTGATGGGGATGATAATGGTGGTCGGTATAGTTGCGAAGAACGGCATCCTGATGCTGGACGCGGTTGAGGACCATTTGGCAGCGGGAGACTCGTTACGCGAGGCGCTGTTGTTGTCGGGCCGGCGCCGGTTTCGTCCAGTGTTGATGACTTCGTTGGCCGCGATTCTGGGCATGTTGCCTTTGGCGCTGGCGCTCGGCGCCGGCGCTGAGCTACTGCAACCGCTCGCAATCGCCGTCATCGGTGGTCTGGCGGTGGCGCTACTGCTTTCGCTGGTGGTGACGCCCACCGTATATGCGATGTTGCATCAAGACAACAGAGCCGCAACCAAAACCTAAGAAATGATCCACGAAATTACACAAAATAGATAGAGGAAAGAGGGCTACAACCTAATCCTGAAAGTCGTGCCGATCACATGCAGATCGCCTGGCCGGCTGTGGCCATCGTTCTGACGCAAGTAATAAAGATCCGTTGTCAGTTGTTTGTTCCAGGCTTTACTGATGCCCGCCGAGAAACGATTGCGCACCCAGGCGTTGAAGCTCCAGTCATAAAAAACCTCGTCCGCCGCGAAAACATTCAGCTTGACATCCCCGAGTTTAACCGGGTGATCGATCTGCAACCTGTTGCGATAACGAGTAGAGTCTCCTCCGGGATGGCGCAACCGCCGTTCAAACAGATTGCGATCGCTCACCGTGAAATGGCCGAGTGGAAAGCGAAGAGTACCTGCCAGGTTCAGGCGGTTTTCGTAAACGTGAGTGCCGGCGAAGGGTTGCGTCCTGATGTGCAGATAAAACGGGGCGAGAGTGAGGTATTTCCCAAACTTGAAGGAAAAGCCGGCGCCGATTCGCTCGTCAACCGAATGGCTAACATTCCGACCCAGCCGGAGGGTGCCGTAAAGGACAAAGTCGACGGTCTTTGTGACCGGCGCATAAAACTGCACATCATTCCACTCCTGGGTGTCCGCGCGTGACCTTGTTTGTCCGTTTAGGATTACCGGAAAAACAGCGATGAAGATGAAAGCCGCGATGGCCAACTGTTTTGTAAAGATCATCCCCGCGCGTCTCTTGCTCTTTCCTGCGAGATGCTCAACGCGGCGGTGTCCGGCAGGACCGTAAATGATGCCAGCCCGACCATCACTCGTTCACCCACGTGCAGCCTGTTTGCGTTCGCTTCGGGCCGGGGTCGTGTGGCAAGCACCGGTTTGGCGCCTTCCTTCTCCGGAGTTTCGGTCGTCAGGTAAAAAGGAGTTTCGACTCCATCACAGGTCAGGGATTCATTCAGATCAAGGCGCACGCTTAAACGTTCGAAAGCGCCGACGAAGCTGACCTCTTCGATGATTCCATTTGAAACCAGACAATGCCCTAAAGGTAATGCGCCGGTCTTGCTAAGCCGGACATCCTCGGGCCTAAAGACAAGTTTCACCGGATGCCCTTCGGGAAACTTGTTCAGATCCACACCCGCGGGAACAACGCGCGAGCCAATCTCCACGTTCCCGCGACGAATCACTCCCGGCAACAGGTTGGCTGCTCCGAGAAACGTTGCCACATACTCGGTTGCCGGATGATTGTAGATCTGCTCGGGTGTGCCCAGTTGTTCAATGTGCCCAACGTTAATCACAGCGATTCGATCGGCCAGCTCGAGTGCCTCTTCCTGGTCATGCGTGATAAAGACTGCCGGCACGTTTACCCTCTTAAGCAGGGTTCGTATTTCGCGGCGAAGTTTGACGCGGGTCTGTGCGTCGAGGGCGCCGAAGGGTTCGTCGAACAGCAGAACTTCCGGCTTGTAAGCCAGAGTACGCGCGATTGCGACCCGTTGCTGCTGTCCACCGGACAACTGTGAAGGATATTTCTTGCGATGTTCCTCCAGTTGGACCAGCTTGAGAAGGTCGTTGACAGTTTCCCGAATCTCTTTACGCCGGCGCCTTCTTATCCTGAGGCCATAACCCACGTTCTTCTCGACCGTCATTCTGGGAAACAGGGCGTACGACTGAAAGATCACGCCAACGCCGCGCTCGCGCGGGGGCAGATCCGTGACATCCTTGCCATGCAGAATTATTCGTCCGGTATACGGTTGTTCCAGGCCGGCAATGACGCGGAGAATGGTGGTCTTGCCGCTGCCAGAAGCGCCCAGCAACACCAGAATCTCACCTTCCGCGACGTCGAAGTGAATGTCCTCGAGCACTGAGGTTTTGCCAAAGCGCTTGCTGAGACCAATCACCCTGGCGACAATCTGCGGCGCACTTTGCGTCGTTTCGTCACTCACCGGGTCTTCAATTATCCTCGCCTGTTTCGCCTTCACCCGCAATTACCTCATTCCACGTCAAGCCAGTCGCGCGCAAAGAACAGAACGCTAAAAATCAAGAACGAAAACAGCGCCAAGACGATCGCGATCGCATTTGCCGCTTCAATCTGGCCTTCATTGAATTTGGCAAAAATATAAAGCGGCGCCGTCTGCGTACGTCCGGCCAGATTCCCTGAGACAAGTATAGTCGAACCAAACTCTCCGACCGCACGAGCAAACGTCAACAACGCTCCCGAGACAATAGCTCCCCGCAAAGATGGCAGGGTGACGTACCAAAAAGTTTGCCAGCGGCTAGCCCCGATCGTAGCCGAGGCTTCTTCGAGGGAACGGCTCATTGTATCGAAAACAGGTTTGATGACTCCAAAGGCCAAGGGAAACGTAACGAAGATATTTGCCAGAATTATTGCCCCGGCTGTGAACATTAGCTGGATACCCTGGGGGGCGAGAAAACGACCCAGAATGCCGTAAGGACCCCATAGTAGAAGCAAGGCAAAACCCGCGACTGCGGTCGGGATGGCGGTTGGCAGTGAAATCATCACAATCAGGGCGTTGCGGCCCAGGAAGTTGTAACGTGAAAGCACGTAAGCGGCGAACAAGCCGAATACTACATTGAAAACAGTGGCCCAAAAGCTGGTGGCCATTGACAATTTGAGAGCAAACACCGCTTCGGGGGCTGTCAGTGCGTTCCAGAAGCTTGTCAGTCCTTTACTGGTCCCGAATATGAAGATCGAGGCGAGCGGCAGGAACACCAGGGGCAACATCATGAACATGAGCATCCCAATACTCAACGGCCTCACGATGTCGAAGCCGCGCACGTGGCGCATTGGGGTGGTGACAGTGCTCATAAGAAAAGAGTCTGGAGTCTGGAGTCGAGAGTCGCGAGTCCGGAAAAGCGAGTCTGGAGTCGCGAGTCGGGAGTCCGGAGTCTGGAGTCGTGAGTCTGGAGTCGAGAGTCCGGAGTCGGGAGTCGGGAGTCTGGAGTCGGGAGTCTGGAGTCTGGAGTCGGGAGTCTGGAATCGTTCGTCGGCAATCCGGATTCACGAGTCAAGTTACCCGTTCGGCCGAATGTTTTAACTAAGGTTTTTCGCTCTTTCATCATCACTTATGTTTCAATGACTCCCGACTCCCGACTCCCGACTCCAGACTCCCGACTCCCGACTCCCGACTCCGGACTCCCGACTCCCGACTCTAGACTCCCGACTCCCGACTGTTTTACTTTCTTTGTTGAACCTGATCGCGAAAGATGTGCTCGATCACCTCAGGATAGGCCCGGCTCCAGCCACCGAAATAGTCGACTGTAAAGGGCAACTCGATTTTCGCGAACTCCTTGTTTTCGGCGTCGAAGCCTTCGTTCATTGCTGAGCGAAAGTGGTACTTGACGAACGCCTTTTGTGCCTCGTCGCTCCACAAATACTGCATGAAGGCATCCACCAACGGGCGGTTTGCGGCTGACACATTGCGATCCACGACGACCGCCGGATGCTCGCTGAAAATCGTCGCTTGCGGCACCACGATTTCCACTGGCTGGCCGGCTTGTTTCATCAAAAGACCTTCCAACTCATACGTAATCAAAGCATCGCCGAACCCGGTTTCAAACTGCGTCCTCGCTTCCCGGGCCGAGCCGGGTGTCGAAATCACGTTGCGCCAGATTGCTCGCAGGGTTTGCAAGGCGCGGGCCTGATCTTTTTCTGAGGTTTGCTTTTCTGACTTCACCAGTTCCGATCCATAGATTCCGAGTATCGACCACTGGGCCCCGCCGGAGCTGACTGGATCCGGATGAATCAATTTCACACCGGGTTTTGCCAGGTCCGGAAAATCGCGAATGCCGCGCGGATTGCCTTTGCGCACCAGGATGACGAACGGAGTTTTGTTTACAATTCCCTGATTCGGAAACTGATGCCAGTCGGAAGTGACAAATCCGCCTTGCCTCAGCCGTTCGGCATCGCGTTCGATTGAAAGGATTGCGATTTCCGCTCCAACTCCCTGAAGAATCTGGTTGGTAATAGTTTCGGACCCGGCGAACGAGGAAGTGAAGCGAACTTCCTGACCATGTTCGCGCTGCCAATGCTCCGCAAAAGCCGGATAGATGGCTTTCTCCAGGGATTCTTTCATGATCGAAAAGCCGTAGACAGTGATATTGATGCCGCCGGATTCGGCAGTCGGCTTGGGCAGACAGCTACTCCCCACGGCAAGGGCCATTGCCAGAATGGTGAGAAATCTCGCTTTCCAAAAGGTAAAACAGTGCCGCAAGAGGATAAGCCTCCACGTTTCTGGGCGATTTCAACCAGCCCGGACAAAATTCAGGTTGCGGGGGTCATTGGTCTATACCATACCTTGATTGTTTTAGGAAAGATTAGGTTGTTGGGCGGGGAATTTTAAACCTCTGTGCAGCCTCGGTATTCTCTGTGTATCGGTGTTGAGTGCTTTGTCAGGCTTTTATCACCACAGAGACACAAAGAGCACGGAGGATGCACAGTGGAAAACCAAACTAAGACACTCCCGTTGTTGGGTGGAAACAAACCTGCTAGAAGGTGTTGTACGTAGACGTATCATAATTGGTGCACCCGGCACGACTCGAACGTGCGACCTTTTGATTCGTAGTCAAATACTCCGTCCCATCCTCCCGCGCGTTACCAATGAAGCGTCCGTTTGATTGGCGATAAAACCAGCGATTTCGTTCCCAGTGAAAAAATACTTTTCGCTGCGGATCGTGCGTTCGCTAATCTTCGCCGTGGTGTTTCTACATTCACGATTCAACGCGGAGGTTTAAGAGTATATGGAGACCGCAACGCCCGATCAGAATCAGGATCGTGTGACCTTGACCCAAGCGGAGTTTGCCAAGGCGGTTGGGCTTTCCCTGACGACTCTATGGAGTCTGCGAAAAAGGGCCTGCTACCGCATTTCAAGTGTGGCAAGCGCGTGCTCTTTTCACCGGATCACGTCACACAATTTCTTGCCAGCATTGAACGGAATCCAAAGGCTGCATAGATGGACCACGGCGGACCTAATGAGGGCGACCGCATGGGCCACAACGATCAAGAGCGACGCCAGCGGAGGATATTTCGCGAAGACAGGGCCGGGAAGTTTTTTCTTGCGAGTAAGAGCGGGGCTCGAGATAAGGCGCTGTCCTGGGAAGCGCGCGGACTGCTGGCCTACCTGCAGAGTCTGCACCCATCGGCTCGTGTGACACTCAAGGATCTTGAAGAGCGAGGACATGCCGGCCGCCATGCAATTCGTAAGATGGTCCAGGAATTAGAGGACCGGAACTACTTGTCTCGCCAACGTATTCGACTTGACCACGGCCACTTTGATTACTTGATTAAGGTTTACGGATCGCGCGATTTGCACCCTGACGACCCGAACGAAAATCACGAATCCCACCGGTTACCAAAAAGCGGAACCGGACGTTTAGCGGAGATTTTACCGGATACCAATTCACCGATAGCGGCTGACCGGTTACCGTTTGACCGCCCTCCGGTTGACCGTACACCGGCTGACCGGTTACCGGTGCGTGGTCACATAAAAGATCGGAATAAGAAAGAGCTGGAGAGTGAAGAGCTGAAAGACGTCGCCGCGCTTTCTTTCGAGGCTGTGATTGATAAAAACTTTGAAGATGAAACACACACACAACAGGAAAGCGCAAACGGTGTGTGTGTACCCTCTTCAATTGATTTTATAGATCAAGAACAAGACGAATACGAGGACGGCGGACAAAACCCGTGGGACGTTGAGCCGTTTTCCTATGCGGACGTCGAACGTTACGTCTATTGGTGCAAAAATCGATTGGGCGACGATATTAGAAGTCCAACAGGTCTGGTTAGGACGATCCTCCGGGAACGCGATTCAAAAATTTATTTTAAGATCGAATCCGTGTTGATGGACCGAGAAATCGAACTGATAGCGGAAGCAGATCGCCGTGCACAACAGGAGGCAGCACGCTTGCAGTATGAAAGAGACCAGCAGGAGCGTCAGCGGCGGGCGCAAGCTGAACTTGCAGAGGCAGAACGACGCCAGACCCAGGAGGCAGAAGCGAAACGACAACGCGAGATCGAAGAGGCGCCGCAACGTGAGCGCGAGCGGCTGGCGAAAGAATCAGAGCAGGATCGACTCATCAATGAGATGAACGAACGGCTGGAACGCCGTCGACAACAACGCGGCAAGGCTAAGGCAACGGCAGCGTGATGAAAACGACCCGGAAACGGACAAGGAAAGCGGACACATGAACCTTCAAGCAGTGACTAACGCCAGCGGAAATAAAACGCGGCCCTTCGCATTAAAGTCGAAGAACGGTCGAAAAAGAGGAAATGGTAAGCAAAAGTAAGGTGATAGAATGTAGGAAATGGAGTTCACAACTGCTGGGCCGCACAGGTCCAACTCTGCCCATGTAATCTTCTATATCGATATTCTCGGGTTTACCTCCGCTCTAGAAGATCCAAACGAGTCCGGGTTTGACACAATTAAGGGACTCCTAAGTGATTTTGCGTCGATGCGCGGAGAATTCAGTATTAAGGACGAGACGCCTACGGGGTTTAGTGTGCGCCCGGCGATAACCACATTTTCCGATCTTGTTGTCCTCAGTTGGCCACTCGCGGGCATTCCAAAAACAAACGAAGCATTAACTGAAGGTGTGGCGTTTGCGGTAACTGTATGGCGTTCGAGTGTGTTCATCTCGGCCCTGGCCAGTGCAGCTATCAAGTTGGGCTTCCTCATTCGAGGAGGCGCAACTGTCGGCCAACTCCACCATGAGAAGGACATCGTAATGGGAAGAGCGCTCAATGAAGCCTACGAGCTCGAAAGGCGAGTTGCGAATTATCCACGGATTGTCGTCTCTAGCAAGCTCTACTCACGGGTAACTGTTGATCCTGGTTTGTTAAAGACTGACCGTGACGGGATCGTCCACTTAAATTATCTGCAAGCCATGATCTTATCGGGAGGTGGCGAAGGAAATGAGGCACTTTGGCTCGCGAATGTGCGCCGAATAGTCAAAGAAAATCGCGATAAATTTGAGGGTAGCGGGCGGTTGAATCAGCTGGCAAAGTGGGCTTGGTTCGAAGCTGAACTGGAGGATGAGGTGTCAAGGTTACCCTCCGCGACGTAACAATAAAGCAAAGCAAAAGGTCGATTCCACGAAGCTTATGCAATAACCGCACTTAATTTCTCCAAAATCCAAAATTTTCTGCAACAGACGGCATAAGTAGTCCCTCAAGTCACCCTGCACATTTCACATTCGAAGGTCGAAAAATAACGAGTATTGCCGTCGGGAAAACGGGTAAGTGACGTAGAAAGAAGCAAGAAAGTAATGAGCCGAACAAACATCGCAGAAGTCGGCAAAAGGTTCTCCAGCGAATACCAGCCCGCGAAAAGAGGTCGACCGAAAGGATCGCTTAATAGCCGGACAATCCTACGCCTCTACCTCGAACAGCAAGACCCGCCGACAGCGCAAGAGGTTATAGATCAGATTCTCAATGCAGCATTCGGCAAGCGACGGGCCCGGCGCATTCGTCGACGGATGAAACCAACGCGAATTTGAAATAAGGAGAAGCCCTCACCCCGCGCGGCCTCACCCCGCATGACAAACTTATCACCCACCAGGCCCCCGGAAAATAGTCCCAAGCACCGCTGCAAAAGATGGCCTTTAACGAGAAAGTGAAGTACACCCAGAGTTTGATTTCAATCTTTTTTCAATCCCCACGCTTTCGTGACCTCATCCGGACCCTCACATCCGAAAGAAAAGCGCCGTGTTGCCCGCAGGAGTCGTCGAAGAGTTAGGTCTCAGTGTCCTAAGATCTAGTGTCGTTCGGGAAGCTATATAGTTCGATCGGGCGGTAACGAAATATAAGTATTTCTGGCAAGCCCATGGCACACGACAAAAACGGTTTGCTTACCTCATGCCGGCTGTCTTGACACAGTAGTTTGTCGATCATAACATGCGGCCGGTTCTCATGGTCCTCGCATTGTGCGGCAACTAATTCTTAACTTCAGTAGTTAAATTGAAGTAACCAGCCACCTCGACGAACTTGCGAGATGGCTTAACCGCAGCATCGCTTTCCCTGCACTCACAGGAAGGGCATGTCCTCAAGGAGCGACTTGTGCAAAACGCTCGAGCAACCATCCTACATATCTCGGATCTCCACTTTGGCAGGAGATTCTTCTGGTCTAAGCAGGTGAATAGTGAGTTGTTGATGCCGCTAAAAAACTTAATAAGAAGTCCGGACGTCGCACCAGATTATCTTGTGGTCTCCGGTGATTTGGTTGAAAACCCCTCACCTTGGGCGATGAGGCGAGCCCATGATTTTATCTGTGACTTGGCGCAAACAGCGAATATCCCACCTGACCATGTTCTGGTTGTTCCGGGGAATCACGATTACAAGATATCAGGCATAGTAGGCTTAAGACGTATAAGTCGCATTCCTTTTGAAGTCTATTTTCGGTCTGATTGGCCAACCCGGGGCGATTGGATGGCCCGGCGTAAGTGGGTAAAAGGAAGTCGTCTAGAACGCTGGAGTAATTATATCAAACTGAGCCTGAATGCGGTTCGGCCTGGAGGCCGAGAATTACATGACCGTTTGAAAAGGATCGTCGATTTGGATCGTGGCCTTGTGATCTTCGGAATTAATTCGACGCCTTTATTCGAAGGGTTTGCCACAGGCAAAGTAAGCAGCGAGCAAATTTCACAGCTCACAGACGAACTGGAGAATAACCGTGAGCAATGGGATGAGGCGTTTAAAGTGGTAGTTGTCCACCACCATCCGATGCCGATTTCTTATGACTCCGGTGATGTTAAAGGCCGAGTTGAGGAGAGCTTAATGGTCTTCTATAACGCAGGCTTGTTCTTACGAGAACTCGCACGGCACGGCATTGATCTCGTGTTGCATGGTCATAAGCATTTCGCTAGCTTCCGTCGCGCTGTCTTCGACTTCGAGGATGGAACACGGAGGTCGATAGGTATTTTGGCCGCTGGTTCTGCCACTCACAAAGATCCCAGTGATCCGCTTGGAAACGAATTCAATGTGATCAGACTCTATCACGATGGGACAGCCACAATCGACAAGTGGTACTACGCTGCAGATGTGAGGCATAAGGACGAAAGTCCACAATACAGTCTTTACACTATTAGTGATGTACGAGAACGTCTGAACAAACTATACCAAGATAGATTTGGACTCGTGGTTGGAAATTGGAGCGAAACCGTAACCCTCACGTATGACGGTTATAGTCAACTCGAATACTCGCTTCAGTATTGCCGAGTGACAGCTACAGAAGGACTGGATGCTTACGTCTTCGGAGATCTTCGCGTTGAGAGACCATGTTACATCAGAGGACTCGAGCTGTTGCCACAAGGCAATACAGTAATTTTTCCGAGAATTGAAGTCGACGCAGATAGTCATCTCTGGCACCTACACGGCCAACTTTCCTTCGGTGACGTACGCCGCCCAGATGGCCCTCTTTTCGATCTGGGCTACACCTGCAGATTAATGAATGGCCATGCGTTGAGCTTCAAAGAGTTTCAAAGAAGATATCAAGGAAGGACGTACGAAGGAGAGGAGCTGAAATGGGAGTTTTCAAGCGTCGAGTGCGAGAGAGTCACTGATATTTTGACATTGATCGTCAAATTTCCCCCGCCGTTTGACATGAGTGACATCGCCGCATTTGATGCAGTGGTCTATTATTTTCGAGTCGCCTCGGATCCCGCTAGCAAGCTTTTGCACGATGAGGAAACCGATCGTATAAAACATTGTGTCAGACGTGACGAACAGTGCTTGGTGTTAGAGGTTGGATTGCCTATACCCGGCTTCATGTATCGGGTGCGCTGGAGTTACACGAGAGAAGCGTCTAGTTCCATGCCCCCATTGTTAAAAGCAGGCTTACTTCAGGAGGTGCGAGAGAAGTTAATCAAGACCGCTCAAGAGTCTGAAGACGAGCCGCAAGGCGTCGCAGCTTATCAGAACATTCTCGGTCACCTTAGGACGTTCTTGGAGGGTGTAAGTGCGAGATACTCCGAGACCGCACCTGGGGAGTCGCTTGATATCAGCTTGGCCATTTTCGACGACAAAGCGTCCGTTTTGCGCTTTGTGGTATCTAACTTCTGTCGAATCACCGAGCTATTTGATGAGACGCTTATGCCAGGTGAAGGTTGTGCAGGATTTAGCTTTGAGAAGGGCAGAGTGGCCTTTTACTCCAGAGCGCGTGACTCACAGGGGTATTACATCGATCACGACGAAGTGGAACAAGCCCTCGGACGGCGATCGCCTTTACTAAAACCTCAAGTATTGGTCTCAATTCCATGGTTGGTTCCTGGGCACGACGTTCCAATGGGGGTCATTACGATTTCGTCGAATAGTGCGACATCGCGACTGGTCCGTGTTTTGGACATGTCAAGCTCGAATCAAGAGGAGGAAACGAAAGTGCTCATAAGCTTGACTCAAACCTTGGGGACGATCATAATTGGCCAACTTTCAGGAAGAACCGTCGCTAACGAATTTTAGGACCAATGCCGAACAACATACCCAAAATCATAAGACATTCAGCCGGAATGCTTAGCGTGGATGTCGAGGACTTAGAATCTAGTCCCACATCGATCGAGTTCGTCAAGGGAACGGATCTATTTCAGAAGCTGGTCCTCGTCGTTGGCAAAAGCAGGGCTATCGAGAGTGTAGAGCGCGGAGTCCCTGTTCTTCCGAGTGAACCGGCATCACCCGCCGCAGACACCTGAGTTCCCGGTGTAGCTTTCCCTCAGTCTCTTCCAAGACCGTGGAGTCCGTTTCCACCGTGGAGCATACTCGGCGGTTGGGTGTGTCCGTTTTGTGTCCGGACTTCATGACAACCGACATTAACCGCACGTCATCGGATGTCACGATGTTCAAATTCCTGAGTAAACTCACAATGGCTGCAACTTATCAAAGGGTGTTGAGAAAAAATTGAAGAACCTATCAGGCGGAGCCGGACGTACTCGGATCATTAAGATTCAAAACGGCTGTTCTTGTAAAAGGCCCCAATTCTAAATCCAGAACAAATGCCGAAGTTTCAGGTTCTTTACTATCCAACCTTCGAGCCTCCCGAACTGTGGCTGCGAGGGTTTTTACTCTTCTTCGATGAGGTCATTACCGTCGTTCCACCCGACGCAGGCTTCAGGCTTTCAGACAATGCTGCAAGACTTCTGGATCTGCTTCCTGAGTCATTCAATACGATAGCGCCATCCCGAAGCGATATCGAAATTGACCAGTCTAATCTTGATAGATTGAGGAAGGCCTTTAGCCAGATTGCGCGAAGCGTACCTAAAGCCGATCGTGATTCAATCTCCTTCGAAATTGGTCACGACGGGTCGGTACGGATTGAAGGGCACATTTTTCTTCATTACTCTAAGACCTCAAAGGAGGTTTACGATCTTCTTAAAGAATTCGGCTTGGTTAAACGTGAACTATCAGGAGTACCTGAGGTATTCGGGTTAACGGAAGGGTACTCAGTAGTAAACGAGGATGCGAGTCTTCTGCTACTTTCGCACATAGCAGACAAGATCGGAGATCGCAATGGCATCGCGACCATCACAGATCAGACATTTAGTTTTAGCGTAAACGCGCTAAACGCCTTAACAACCATCCACCCATCTGGTTCCCCTATTAAGCTCGCTAGTTCGATCATCAATCTTCAGATTCCTGAAGAGGTGCTGTTTGCGGACCCCAAAAAGTTCAAGGAACTGCGCGACGCTTACCAAGACATTCGCCTGCCGTTCCAGCAAATGACTCTAGAGCTTTCGCAGTTGTATCGATTGGACGCTATTAATGATCCAGAAGTTCTACAAGTCCGGATCGACGAAATCGCGCGCTATCTAGATGCTGAACTTCAAAAACTAAAGAAGAGTGCGTTCGGGCGACAAGTGAAGCGCTGGAGCCCGATCGGGATAGGCAGCCTCGCCACAATAGCTGGAGCCGTTATAGGTGATCCGGCGGTCGCCATAACGAGCGCCGTCTTGTCGATCTCTGTCCAGATCGTACAGGAGCTCATCGGTAAAGTTCCCGCTGAAACGTCTCAAGATAAGGTCCAGAGGCTTTTAGGCAAATTACAGAAGGACATTTTGAACATCTCTGAGGTAAAAAGGTTAGCATGATCACTCGACCGCCCGTTGCAAAACTTGAAAATTGATTGGTGATCAGATCATGTTTTCAGGGCTTGATGCAACGGTACACCGTTTTTCGTCGTGACCAACGATTAACTCTGCGAAGAGTTTTAGCTTCGAACTGGTACGCCTCCCGCTTTGGTTTCCGCTTAGCCTTGGTTTTTCGCCTTCGATAGTGTTAGATCCTCTTGTCAAAGCCCAGGGATCGAGCATAAGTCTCCAGCAAGTCCCAAACACAACAAAAGGCTACTTTTTGGAGGAAATCCAAGCAGAACGCGACTAGCATCGTCGGTGGTAAGCGGCTCCTATGACATCGGCTGCCCAAAGCTAATGCTGCCGACGCCATTTCAACTCCCGTTTTCCGATCCTCAATGTGTGTTCGAACCGAAGTGGGATGGCTTTCGCGCAGTTTTCTTGACCAGGTTTTGTAAGTAAAACAATTGATCCACGAAAAGACACGAACCCCGCCACACGAAGTAACACGAATATTTCTTAGTGTGTCTTCGTAGTGAGTAACACTGAGACCGGAGAGATCACGGATCACGGAGAATGCTTAGAAGAAAACCAAACTAAGACAATTCCGTTGTTGGGTGGAAACAAACCTGCAAGAAGGTGTTCGACGTAAACGTATGATAATTGGTGCACCCGGCACGACTCGAACGTGCGACCTTTTGATTCGTAGTCAAGGCAGTGAAGTTTTTTCAACTCAAACCAAAACAACAGGTTGCAGCCACGGTGGTTTTTGAGAGATTTTTGATGCTTCTATATAGAGCTTTACGGCGTGCCGATGCTTTTATCCGAATTCGCGTCACAACTACGGCACAATCGAATGCAATAAATTGCGCCTGCATGGAGTGACGGGGGTCTGCCAACGCCTCATCAGGAGATAGTGACTGAGTATTTAGAGCCGCCCAGAGCAAACTCTTTCCATATTGCAGGCCATTCGGTTTTAAGTTTCTCAATGCCTTCGTCCGTCACAAATACTGGGCAATGTGAGTATGTCGATCTCTCCATATAGTCAATGAAATTCGATAAGAAAGGTTTTTCTATCATTTCCGAGAAATCAAGGGCGATATAGACGTCTTGCTGAGCGTAATAACCTAGCTGCTTTTTGAAACTAAATTCACCATGCCCGTGCGTTTTAGTGTTGTAAGGTCGGATGTCACTAGCGGTAGACATTCCACATGAGTCCTTGGCTAAAAAGTAAAGAAGAACTGGTATATACATCGAGTCCGTTTGATTCGCACAATCAATTATCTCCTGCTTATGCTTTATCGCGTGAGCGAAGTAATAAGCCGCAAACCTTGTCAGTTTTGGTTCAGGCTTTTCAATTATTGTAAATTTTGTTGGCACGTTAACATTTAACCCGGCATGACCCCCACCTATGAACTGGTAACTGCGAACCCTTCTATCGTGTTTAATTTCTGCGTTGTATTCCCGAAACCCATTCATGTAACGTTCGCTAGGCTCAAGCTCATCAAAGACTGTTTGACTAACCAGGATTTGATTTCCGTCTGCTAAATCCATAAGTCGAGAAGCCAAATTTATACCGGCACCTGCTATGTTGAGTGCCCCATTTATGTCCGTGACAAGAATATCCGTATTCTGATTAATGCCAATTCTTATCTGAAACTTTCTTGTTGGATCAAGGGTCGAATTATTGTAGGCGTCCAGACCCTCAAGAATACGCAGAGCGAGTTGTATGTGAAGGTCAAACGCAAAATTTGCAATCAATGCTATGCACATACCATCACCTGTTGGCAGGAAAAGACACCCATCGGTTTCGATCCCTTGCGCGCTGAGAGAGGAGCGTATTATTTCGTTCAAACTGTGGACGATATCAGACTGAGCTTCCGCGCTTCTCTCGTGGCTAAATTGAACCACATCGAGGAACACATATTTAGCGTACTGTCTGACGACCTTAGTTATTCGAGACTCCAAAACTTTTTCTTTATCTTGTGACATCAACTTCTACCTCAATCCTAAGATTTCCCTTTTATCCAGTTTTCGATCAGCGACTCTAACTCAGGTTTGTATAGCACGTAGAGCAGGGTGATCGTCCCGCCTACAACCCACCATATGATCTGCGCTAACCTCGTGATTGCTGCGTCTGCCGAGACACCGAGATGGCTCAATGTGTAGCGTGGAAGATGAATCAGCCAGTCGATCCAGCGTAGGGGATTGAAAGTTTCCAACATTCGAGATCTATAAGTGCCGATGGCTTGTAAAAACATGCCATTTGTAATGGTCGCAACGTCCTTGCGCGCATTCGGAAAATTTTGCATCACGGAAGTGTTGCCAGAAGTGGCGATGTAACCGTATCCCACAGGCTGCACTGTTGCGACGTAGCTATCGGTCACGCCAGCATCCTTGAGCAGCGCCACAACCTGCGCCCGCACTTCGACAGGCTTAGAAGTGCGCTCAACGACCAGCCACTCCGCATAGAGATCGTGGTACTTTTTCGTCCGGATATATTTCGACAGGTTGAGAACGAATCGGATAGCGAGAATCGCAATGAGGATGTACAGAACGCGCATGATCTCAGTGAAGGTTATCACGCACCGCACTTGTTTGAAAAAGTCGCCCGATTACGGCCTTCGTTCGATCTGTCTAATCTTGGTACGGATCGGAGGAAGAAGTATCGCTGCAAGTATTGATATGAGGAAACCAATCCCCGCCCCTAACAAGCCCGATAACACTAATCCAACGCCGGTTGAGGCACCAGCAATTATGACTGCTAACACCGTGGCCCGACCGTCTCGCCTATAATATTCCGTTACCTTTTCAATACTTAGCGAATCCGCAAGAGTGAAGCGATCTTGGAGTTGAACCTGAAATTGGATCGGGATGTTTGCAGGTAGAATCGCTGCCATAGCTTCGTTTGCCGCTTTGTCGTGACAGTATTTACAGTAATCGTCAGACTCTGTGGCCGGGGCAGTGCAGTGTTTGCCGAGATGATCCTTGTGGCGCGCGTTAGTGCATCGACATTGATCGCGATCAGTATTCATCGCCCTAACGCCACCTACAACCTCAAGCCTAACCTGTCGCACGGCGCGTCCGTCAAATCTTGTTCTACGCCTAAATACCGCTGGGTAGTTTGGATCGATCCGTGGCCCAACGAAAGTTGGATCTGATCGAGCGCCGATCCTCCCTTGTGCGCGAGCTTGGCGAAGGTTCGGCGCAGGTCGTGCGGTGCGATCTTACCGAAGCCCATGGCAATCGAAAAGCATAAACGGGAAAGAATGCAGTCAACAACAAAGCGAGGCAGTACGCGAAGCGCTGCATCCGTCAACATGGAATTGGCGATCCTATCTCGTATCTTCACGCTCGCGGTGGATCTAGAACTGGCCGCAATCAACCCCTGTAAAAACGTACGGAAACTACGACTTGACAACCGGCGGACGCGTTATCTTTCGGCGAATGAGGAAAGCAGGTTAATGGCCCATCTAACTGGAAAGCGCGCGCGTATTCTGCCGTTGTCAGGCTCGCACTGTACACAGGCATGCGGCGAGGCGAGGTATTAGCACTCTCGTGGTCACAAGTAGACTTTGGGCGTGGCGTTATTCACGTCACCAACACAAAGACTGCTCACGACCGCACAGTACCTTTGAGCCAACCGGCGCGCGATCTACTCTTGTCACTCCAAAAGACACGCAAGGGCGAGCTTGTATTTGCGTCGAAGATCACAGGGCGGCGAGTAGTCGAGATCAAGCGGGCATTTCGGGCGGCTTGTGATGATGCGGGGATCGAGGATTTTCATTTCCACGATCTGCGGCACACATTCGCCAAGCGCTTAGGTGATGCAGGCCACAGCGCGCGAACAATCGCGGCGCTATTGGGGCACTCAAACACTCTCATGACTGATCGGTACACACACGCGACTGATGGGGCAATGAGGGCGGCGGTTGAGTGCGCTACGGTGAAGCGCGTCACAACTATGTCACAAGCAGAAGTACAGCCGCCAACGCTGGCGGCTGTAAACTATTGAGTCAATTGGTGCACCCGGCACGACTCGAACGTGCGACCTTTTGATTCGTAGTCTCTTTCGCAGACAATCGTAAGCACTCGTGCGCCCTCTTTCTCAATGTTTTGTTACCCCTTAGCATCGTTAGTCCCCGAAAGACTTCCATCTGCTACGCTGGGCTCGCACGCAAGGCCGCACACAGCGAATGGACCATCAGAGTTGTCTTTTTTACGTTGTCGCGTGTGGCGCGGAATTGCGTTGATCTGCCATGCCGCCAAATCATTTCTTTTCAACCCTTGGATACTAGCAGCGTAGGAACTCCAATCACGTGGGCTACGAGTCTATTGTTTAAGCCTTGGTTACGAGTAAAATGGACCGCTCTCTTCTACTCCCACTCCTCAGAAGGGAAACACATGACCACCACTCAATGGGTAATCACAGTCGTTGCTGGTGTTTTAGGAGGAGGTTTAGCTGGTGCTGCTCTTAAGGAAGTTATTCAGAATCGTAGAAACAGGAAGCAGCCGGTTGGTTACACGATGGAGGTTATCGACATAGTTCGGAAGGGGGTAAACTTTCCGAAGTTCGCCCAGCTCATCGTACTACAACATCCGTTAGGCTTTGGGGGACAAAAACCCGTAGACAACCTCTCGCTCGTGCGCATAACTGTTCAGAACAAAGGGAACCAAGACTACAAGGAGTTTCTATTCGGAGTATCGCTTGAAGGTGGTAACAAAGCTGTCGAGGTTCGGTTTAACGGGCCTGACCGTTATCATTCAATCAAAATAAAATTGGACGAAAACATAAGATTGCTGGACGAAAAGGATGTCGATGAGCAGGAGCCAACGGAGCCTCTCAAAAACGTAGATTTCATTCTGGAACCGTTCAATCGGCGTGATACTTACAACGTAGAAATTTTCTTCACTTACGATGGTGACCGGGGCAATGTTACGTTGGGTAGCCCACACCCGACGACTTTCGTGAAGATGGAAGGAGTACGCGCGTCGCTCTTCTCCCTCATGTTCTGGACTGCGACAATGCTATTTTCAGTGGTAGTAAACCTTATCCTTCACTATTGGAAACCGATTGTCCAAGCGTTAAGGGAGCTCCTCCCTTGAACTATTTAGGCTGGAGTTCCTAGTCCTCGTATCCTATTCCAAATCTTCTGAATCCGGCGCTTAAAGTGGCGAGTCCGACCGCTAGTGCTTTGGTTTTCCAAACTCCGCTTCTAACCAGTCCCCGAATTCCGGGTCTTGGTGGCGACCCATAACATTTCGTCAAGCTGCGGAGCCGGGCCCTCCCCGTCCGCCTGTTCCCAGAACTACCTTGCTTGTACCCACCGAACGAAACTCTTCCGGGCAATAGTGGCTGGTCTGGCGACACTTACACTCAATACGGTTATCTCAATCGAGCAATTTTGCAGGAGATCCGCTTTCTCCTAAAAGAAAGGAAATTTGACGTGCCGCATAGGTTACAGCAGCCGCGTAATTCCTCGCGCCTCGGCCTATACAGCATCAGTGATCGAAGTATTCAAAGAAATACCGCTTACTTACGCCATAGTGATTTTCTTAATGATATCGACTAGAAGGCCAATGACCTTTTCCGTCGCATGAGGAGGAACCGTTTTCCCACCATGAACGATTGAATTACGAATTTGAACAGCTTCGTCTAGAGCAATAACGTCCTCCTTACTGATTTTGCCTTCTTCATAGAGTCGTGAGATTACGGATCTTAGAGAGTGTATATTGAAGTCCTCTTGCTTAGAGAGGGTCTCTTTGCTCGTGCGCTCAAATTTGGCCCATGTATCCAAGAACGAAGATAAACTCTCATTTTCCTTCAACAGCTCAATCTCTTCGGATTCTTGCTCCGTACGATAGATCACCAAAATACGCGACATCACGGCCAGGGCAATTCCAATTCCACCTGCAATCAAGGCCATTTGCTGCCGTTCTGAAAGCTTATATGGAAGCAGCGTCAGCAAAAAGTAACCAGCGGCGAGGATAGCTATCAAAAGTCCCATTAAAGAGTACATTCTCAATAGGAGATCAAGTCTTCGCCGCAATCTCCGACGTCGGCTGAGCACATTGAACGGTTCGTTTTCTTTGTCTCGTTCCACTTGATTACTCCTTAAGGCTTGAAATTGTAACGGCGAGAATCGCCGCAGTGACAACGAGAATGAACAGCAACATGTAAGCACCGCTTTGGAGTTTGTTTTCGTTATACATAATTCCAGCGAAGAGCGAGAGAACTGCTGCGATAACTCGCAAAATCCGTAGCGCCCAGCTTGTTCTCGGTGTGCTCAGCCCCCGGCGCAATAGGACCCTAGCATCGTTAACCATGCCACGAGTGACCTCTGGCGGGCCGCTCGTTGAATTACGGCCAGCTTCGATTCTATTCGCCTCTTCGATCAAGTTGATCACATATTCGACGGTTGCCTCTTTTAGGCGATCCAAGGCCTGATCACTGAAGCCTTTTAAGTCATCGTCCGGTATTTGAAGGTCTAATGGCATAGCGCCGTCTCGTTTTTGCCGTTTCGATGTGATAACCAAATGGGCTGACAACAATCTAGCAAGATGAAAGTGCTAATTGTGATGTCTTGTCAGAGCGCAGCCTTATGGTCGATCAAACGTAAAGTGATAGTGCGTTCCGGGAAGAAAGTCTTTTCAGTAAGCAACCTCCTGCGGAGGTTAGAGGTCGAAAGAGCTTGCGAGGGACTGCGAACCTTATGAGAAAGCGGACGTAGTCTATTTGTTGACGTTGAACGTTGTCAATGAAGTGCTAGTGAGTAGTTTGGTTGTTAAAATGTGTAGGTCCGCAATGGAATTGGGGATGCGTACCGAGCCTGATATATACTGATTCTTTCACTTCTCAAGAAGTACGTCGGGCGCGCTTTTGCTGGAACAACAAATGACATACCTGAAAGATTCTCTCGACAAGGTCACGCCTGATCCGTGGCTGCCAGCTTACTCTTTTCCTTCGTAGGTGGATGCGGGTGCTAGTTGCGATGTTCGGGCAGTAGCTCGGCGAGTTTTGTCAGTGCAAGTCGGCATTCAGCCAAATCATTTGGATTGCCTTGTTCATGTCGTCTGTTTTTAATGAGTATTTGGGAATGAGCGTGCGGCCTGGCTCCTCGATAATGGTGAGGTAATCATTGCGAGATCTGATTTTTTCTTCCCATAGTGTCCCGGCGTCCGCATAGGCATCCATCGTTGCGCGAATCTCAGTTTTTACGAGCCCATCTGAAAGCACTCGTGAGGCAGCGTTAGTCTTATCCTTCGCCTCAATCAATAACTGACCGTACTGTTGATAATTGACGCCTACCTGAGTTGCGGCCTGAACTTTCCTAAGCGACGCCAGCGCTTCGTAAGCTTCAGGCGGATGTCTTTTTGCACAGCAAGCCGTGACGGCTGCAAGGGCAATTAGACTGCCTGCGAATAGGCGTTTCACCCTTTTTGTATTTTCTACTCGCGTATTTCGAGGGTGCCGGGCCTCTGCCAAACACGATCACCGAATTCCCGGCATGGGGTCTGCCCCGGTGGACTCCCGCATTCTGGAACCACACACGAGGCAGGTGAAAAAGAGCACTCGCACGCATCCGCACGCAAATCTACTTAAACTCCATCCGGCGTTTTCCTCTAATTCACTGATAGGACTGGTGCACCCGGCACGACTCGAACGTGCGACCTTTTGATTCGTAGTCAAACGCTCTATCCAACTGAGCTACGGGTGCCTATTGAAGTGAGGCTCGAATATACGGGCGAGGAATTTGAGTGTCAAGAATGCAAAGGGTAAACGATCCACGAAATAACACGAAAGTTCGTGTATGTTCGTGGATCCGTCGTTCGGCCAAATGTCTTGATGAGAGCGACAACCTCAAATGAAAAATGATTAATGTCAAATGACCAATGGAAAATGGATCGCTTGTGTTCCCCCTAAAGGTCAAGATTCACTTGGCAAAGTACCCGGGTCGCGTACGAGCAATCAGCTCCGGATTCGTGATCTCCACTCTGATTGTGCGCCACTTCCCATCACGCGGCCGGTCAGTGCGTGTTTGATATGAGACCGTGTATAGAGTCCTGAGATTTGCTGCGATAACCGGAAACAAGCGAAACATCTCATCGAGCCTGCGAATCTCGTTCAAGTCTCCGCCCGTTCGATCAGCGAGGGCTTGCAAACGCGTCCGTGCCGCAGCGTAGATGCCGTTGATTATTGGATCCGGTAAAGGCAGCCGCTTGGGATCTCCCGAGGGCAAGGCCAGTGGAAAGATCGTCACACCCAGGCGATCTGCGGACGTCAATATCGAATTAAGTTGCGTACTCGCCTCAGGCTTGATTGCCGCCACAGCCTCCTCGTCTGTTTGCGCTTTGCTGGCGGCCGCCCGGTCGGCATTGCGCATGTGCGTGTCCAGGCCATCCGTTAGAACCACAATAGCCTTGCGACCCTTGCCCTGTTTGGCGAGCTCTGACATCGAGTAGCGCAGCGCTTCGTAGAAGTGGGTCTCCCCCACGCCCTCGGCAATATCGATCGCATACGCGGCTTTCTTGCGATCCACCGAAAAGCCGGTTAGCGGCTTTACCTTCGCATTAAACTGGACCACCGCCAACCGGTCATCCGGCTCGAGCGCATCCAGAAAACGGATTGCCGCCTGTTTAAGTTGCTGCCGAAAGTTCACTGTCGAACCTGACATGTCAAGCAGCAGAACCAGAGTGAACGGGCTGCTGGTCGGCTCGAACGACTGAATGGATTGCCGAACGTTGTCCTCATAAACCGAGAAATCGTTTCGCGACAACGAAGTCACAGCTCGCCCTTGTCGATCGACCACGCCGACGTTCAGTTGCACCACCGAAGTGTCAGTGGTGACGACATCGTCTGGTTCCTGTGCGCAAACGTCGGCGATTCCACCAAAAACGATGAGCAGCAGCGCGAGTGCGCTTGCCAGGTGCAATTGACTGGGTAAACAGGCGCTAAGCGCGGATAAATAGATCATGGAGAAAATGCCGGATACGTCCGGGGCTGAAGAGTATGCCTGCCTGACTAGCGTTTTTCAAACCGGGGAAATGTCTAAGTTCGGACGCAAAAAGTTGTCCTCCGGTTGCTTTGAGTTTGACCCGGCGGGCGTCACTCTCTGCGTAGCAATTTCCAACACTAACCGGTAGGAAGAATGTCCCGCGTTTCGTGGATCATTTAAGCTCACCGGCTTATAATTGCGCCACGCTTACCACAAGCGTTGACCTCACAATCCAGGAGACCTCACTAAATGTATCGTCCAAATTTTTGTGCCGAATGTGGAGAGCAAATTGTTCGTCTAAAGTGGCGGATCTGGACCAGTCGCAAATTCTGTGATCCCTGCGCCGGCCGTTTTCGCGGACAGCAAACAAAATCTCTCGCTGTTGCAGTGATGGTGCTGCTGAGTACCGGCTTTATGGCCGGGCGCGCCGGCCGCCCCGCGAGTCCGCCGTTGGTAATTGAGCGAAGAGGTAACGCTCCGTTGCTGGAAACGCAGAAGTCGACTGTAAACGGACAGGCGATTCCAAGCGGAAGCAATTCAAGCCCGACCCCTGCAAGTGAAGAAGCAGTCTACATCTGCGGCGCTCGCACAAAAAAAGGAACGCCGTGTTCCCGTCGTGTTCACGGACCAGTACGTTGCTGGCAACACAAAGGCATGCGCGCGCTGCTCCCCGAAGAGAAGCTATTGGTAAAAGAGCAGCCTTGAGCAAGTTGTCAGTCGTCAGTAGTCAGTGGTCAGTTGTAGGTTTCTCGTTTTGTTAGGTGATTCGTGTTCAGTTCGTGTGATTTTCGTGGATCAGTTCCCTGCCGCACCTTCTCAAGACGATCCACGAAATCACACGAACTGAATACGAACCACATCAAAACTCGAATCACAACTGACCACTGACAACTGACAACTGACTAAACGGTTATCCGCAGCTAGATGCTTCCCATTGCCCGTGCGCGCTGACCTGACTTTGCAGCGAGAGCTGTTTCAATCAGATCGCAAATGTGTTCAAGACGAGCTTGCCAATCGCTGCGCGCTGCCACACTCCGCCGGTGGGCTCTGGCTTGTGCATCTGTCGGCAATGCCAGCGCATCTTCAATTGCCGCAATGAATCTCTGAGGATTCGGTTCAGCCGTCAGCACCGTGCCGTCCCAGCTCGAGTGGTTGCAAACGGCGGGCAAAGCGGTCGAGACAACTGCTTTACCCATGGCCAGATATTCGTTGACCTTGGTCGGTACCACGGTGTTCGTAAACACACTGCTCACGTAGGGAACTATACCGACATCAAAGCCTTCAATGTGTCGAGCCAACTCGGCATGGTGAAATTCCCCACGCAGTTGCACGTTAGGCAGGGCAGCCAGCTTGCCCAGGGGCGTCTGCGCCGGGCCGATGCATACCCAGGACCAATGCGGTCTCGCCTCGGCCATCGCAGTTAGCAACGAGAGATCCAGGTGCCGGTGCAATCCGCCTACATAGCCAATCACAGGTTGGCGCAGTTTGTCTTTTGAGTCCGCTTCTAATTCGCGATGTGCCCCTGAGCCATTACGAGGCGCAAAAACCTCGAGGTTCACACCGTACGGGACTATGTGAATGTTTGAAGCCCAGCGGGAACAATGTGCCGCCAGGGAATCGCACTGGGCGAGCACGAGGTCGCTCAAGCCCAGCAGTTCTCGTTCACTTTGAGCCAGGCGCAGTGGATGATATGAGAGTTCGCCGAAATCGGCTGCGCAGTAATAGATCAACAGGCCGCTTTCCGTTCGCAGAAGTTGGATCAGATCAACCGCGGTATCGGTAGGTAAGAAGCTCAGTAGCAGCGGATCGCGCATCCCGAGACTCACGACTGCCCGTTTGATCATGGGCAGGAAGACTCTGCGATTAAGCTTTCGCTGCCAGGAAGAACCCGATGGCGGCAGCACGATTGGCGAGCAGACGTGCAGGTTCGCAGCCACGCTTCGCAGTCCCTGCGACGAGACATGTGAGGCCCAGTTGATGGCCCGCGAAGCAACCCGGCGAGCATCACGGAGTTTGGGAGATCTGATGCCGGTGTTCTCGATATAAAGCACGCGGTTGCCGGCATGCGCCAGCCGCGTTGCTATTTCCTGCGGTCCCTGCCATAAAAAGTCCCATTCAATACTGGAGATAATGACAACGTCTCGATCCCTGATCATTCGACGCATGCTTGACACACCTCGCGGTAGTTCGGGCTATGCAGAGCATTTTGGGAAGTGACACGGGGCCGGGGAGCGGCGCAAAGATGTTAGAATTCGCTTCGTTAAGAAATCATTGGTCACGTAATTATTCATCGCCCGAGGAGTACGTGAGAACATGCATTCAATGTCTACCCGTTCGAGTTGCCTTGCATGACCAATCAAGTAAAGTTAGTTTTCCTGCTCACGTTTGTCATTCATCTGATCAGCACGCTTTCTTATGCAGTGCGTATTGCCGGCGTTAGAACGGGCCGAATCGCGGTTTCTTTCGCCATCTTCAATATTCTGGTGTTGGCTTCGAGAACTTCAAACACCTTTCAGGGGCCGCTGCTGGCCAAACACGTGGAAGAAAATATTCTTCACGGAGCCTACTTGGGAATCGAGGCGGATTTTCGCTGGCTGCTGGTAGCCTCAACCCTGGCCAGCGTTGCCGGATTACTCTTGATCCCGACCTTTCAACGTTTGTTTGCCAGAGCAATTGAAACGCTGGGTACGTATCGTTCAGTCCCCCGCATGATGCTGCGAGCCTTGTCCCGTGCCGGACTTCACCAATTACGCGATGCGGCCAGTATACCAGCAAAGGAGAACATAACACTGCTAACTTGGCGTCAAGCGCCCCGGACCATTCTGCTCTTCAACGCATTGGCCACCGCACTGTTGACCGTAGGAGTTTTCGCTTCTTTGTATGCCGGTTACCTGCGGCCGGATTTGCGAGTCACGGCTAATAACCTGTCGCCGGTGATAAATGCTCTATCGACGATTCTGCTTTTCATGGTCATCGATCCTTACCTTTCGCTGCTCACCGATGATGTGACGGCGGGCCGCGCCACCCCGGGACATTTCAGGCGCTGCATTGTGCTGTTCGCGGTCAGCCGGGTGGTCGGAACCGTACTGGCGCAACTCTTCCTGATTCCCGCGGCCAAACTTATTGCTGTAGTTGCGGAGTTTTTGTAATCGATTTGGTTTCTCAAATGCCGGAACCACTCGTCAGCGTCGTCATGCCCGTGCACAACGGCTTGCCATTCCTGTCTGAAAGCATTCAGTGCATTCTAAATCAGTCACTTACCGACTTTGAATTTGTTGTTCTCGATGACGAATCGACTGATGGTTCGCGGGAAGTGATGCGCGAGTGGGAGAAGAAGGACAAACGTATTCACGTCTGCACAAGCGCCCAACATTTGGGTCTATCCGCCAGCTCGAACGCAGTAGTTCGGGAAGCGGGCTCGCAGCTTATCGCCCGCATGGACGCGGATGATCTTTGCGAGCCCGGGCGACTCGAGCGCCAGTGGAAAATCATGCGCGACAATCCCGGGATTGCGGTAGTTGGCACGCTGTGTGATGGAGTAGATGCGCGAGGGAAGCGGGTTCGCCCGCGCGATAGATCGCGAATTATGCGGCGCTCGGGGTTTCCGCCGTTTCCTCATGGTTCAGTGATGATGCGACGCCGGATCTTCGAGGAAGTTGGCGGTTACCGGGCTGGCTGGGACGGATACGAAGACAGGGATCTGTTCAGGCGAATGGCAGCCCGGGGTGCTGTGGTTACTTTGCCCGAGGTGCTGTATCACTACCGTTATCATTTGCAGAGTTCCAGCGCTAAGAGTGATCCCGACGTTCTGTCTCGGCCAGAACTTGGGGGCGCCGGCAAGGTGAATGCGCTGTACTCCCTCGGCGCGATGCGTCTCTGGGCCGGTGATCGGCCGGCGATTCTGCGTGCCGTACTCGCCGATAACACGGGAGAATGGAACGTGAAAAGACTGATGGTTGCGAGCTGGGCTCTCTGGGCCGATCTGCATCCCTCCAGCCTTCGATCTTTTAGCAGAATGGTGGTTCGCACTCGCGACCTGGTTGCGAGTACCAGAGTAAGCGACGGGAGTGTTTACGAATGGCGATTCGAGTAATCGTCGTGGGAATGGGCGCCCGCGGGCGTGACTGGGCACGTGAAATTCGCAGGACTCCCGGGTTCGAATTGACCGCCTGTGTTGATACCGACACCACCGTGAAGCAGCAAGCAGGACTTGCGAGCGATGACTGCTATGAAGATCTGAAAGAAGCTCTCGAGAAGACGAGATCAGATGCGGTCATTATTGCCACCCCTGCTGATTGTCATTCCGAGTCTTGCCGTCAGGCCCTCTCCCGCGGCTTGGCCGTCGTGGTGGAAAAACCATTCACAACCAAGCTCAGAGAAGCCGCCACACTCGTTTCGCTCGCGACTGAAAAACGGAAGCCCCTCATTGTTGCCCAGAATTATCGTTACATGCGATCGTTTCGCACTGCGCGCAGACTCATTTCCGAAGGAGTTCTTGGGCCGGTTGGCATGGTGGTTTGCCAGTATTATCGCGTGCCGCGTGAGATGGCCGCCTCGCTTGCTCGCCTTCCTGACAGCATTATGTGGGGCATAGGCGTTCATCATTTGGACATGTTACGGTACGCCCTCGCCCAGGAGGTTACTGCAGTGATTGCGGATAGCTTTTCTGTTCCCTGGAGCACCTTGCCGAAAGGTGCTTCAATGCGCTTGATGCTGACTTTCGCAGGGGGCACGCGGGCGGTTTATAACGCCACTTACGAGTCTAGTGGTCATGAATTTTTTGAGCGAGGCCAGGAGTTCTACGCTCGCTTCGTAGGCGAGCGCGCAACTTTGCATATTTTTCAACGGTGGCTCTTGCTTTGCGAGAAAGGCAAGTTACCACGCCTGGCACGACGCGGTCCGCGCAAAGTGACTGAAGAGCAGGTGCTGCTGGGACAGCTTGAACAGGCTTTGCTGACCGGTGCAGAGCCGGATTCGAGCGGTCGTGACAATTTACGAACAATGGCAGTCGTCGAGGCTTGTATAAGGTCTGCCGAAGAGAAGAGATGGATCAACCCGCAGGAGTTACTGGATGAACTGGAATAATGGATCGCGTGTGCTGGCGATTGGCATCGACGCCGCCGAATCCACGTTAGTTCGACGGTTAATCGCGCACGACGAAATGCCGGTGCTCAAGTCTCTTCTGGCTGAAGGCCGATGGCTTCGGGTCGAGTCACCCGCGCATATCGGCAGTGGCTCAGTATGGCCGACCTTCATCACCGGTGACGACCCGGCCAGTCATGGCGTTTATGGCGAGTGGGCCTGGCAGCCAGAAAGCATGGGGTTGAGTCGCTATAACGGCCGGCACCTGAAACCTTTCTGGAAAGCGCTATCCGCGGAGGGCTTTCGAGTAGGAGTGTTTGATGTTCCCTTTGCGCCATTCACCGGCTTTACTGATGGCTTTGAAATCTCGGAGTGGGGACCACACGACTTGCTCGAAGGTCGGGTTCAGGTTGCTCCCGAAGCGATCTCTGATTTGATCACGAAACGAGTCGAGTCTCATCCTTTGAGTCAAGATCGTCTCGACACTGCCGGGCCACGCGATTACGGGGGCCTGAAAGCTTTAGGTTCGGGTTGTGCGCAAGGCGTCAAGTTGCGAGGGGCGTTGGCTAAACGTTTGATGATTGAGACAGCCGCACACCTTTCTGTCGTCGTGTTCACTGAGATTCATCATTCCGCTCATTACCTGTGGCATACGATTGCGGGAGAACACTCGATCTATCAACAGGAAGAATTCAGGAATCTGGCGGCTATCGAGCCAACGCTCAAAGACATCTACCTCGAGGTTGATCGGCAGATTGGCGAGCTGATCGAGGCTGTCGGATCAAGTGCCACGGTAATGGTGTTTTCTCTTCACGGGATGAGGCCGGCGGTTGGGGTGCCGACACTTCTCGAGCCCTTGCTCTGTGAGCTTGGATATGCCCGATTTGCAGATTGGGCCATGCAATCGTGGACTGAACGGGCTAGCCGGGTGTTTGCGAGCGCCAAGCGTCACACTCCCGCATCGCTAAAGCGACTCTATTACAAGGCGCTGCCACCGACGACGACTCTTCGCCTTGCGCGCCCAACAATGATGAGAGTTTATGATTGGCAAAAAACGCGCGCCTTCGCCTTGCCGGCGGACCAGCACGGCTGGGTTCATATAAATCTAATTGGTCGCGAGGCCAGGGGCGCCGTATCGCCTGACGACTATGTTCGGACCTGCGATGAACTGGAGCAGATGTTGAAGAGTCTGGTGACGTCGAAAGGCAGCCCGATTGTGCATGAGGTAATTCGCACAGCGGCCGGCGTAACGGAGGCTCTTCGCCAACGACTGCCGGATCTGGTGGTCCATTGGGAGGACGCGGCATTTTCGGCGCCTTTGAAAATCAAAGGCGCGACGGTGGAGTCGGCTCCCACCGGTCGGAAGTTCACCGGACGCCACGCCCGCGACGGCTTCTGCATTTTCAAGGGACGAAACGATTTGTGCGAAGGGGAAACGTTGCAGGCGAGGGACATGCATCGCGTGATCGCAAGAAGCTTGCGAGGAGATTGAAGTAAATATTATCGAGCGTCTCCTTGGATGCGGCGCTTTATCGCCGCTTTTCTCGTGAGGCTTGACTCATGGCGAAGGTCAAAAGCGCTGACAAGTCAGCGCGCTCCAAGGAGTAAGGGTCCTCATTTAATCGTCTTTACCGGTGGCGCGGGCTTGCCGGGCAGACGTGTAGGTTGCCTGAGCTTTGTCATAATTTCAGTTATTGCGCGTTCCAACTGCGGGTCGTGACCGGCCAATACTGATTTTGGATCGTTATCAACTTCAATGTCCGGATCCACTCCGTAGCCTTCGATAATCCATTCCCCGTTCTTGTTTGCCAGTCCAGATTCAGGAACGAAAACCGAGCCGCCGTCGATCAGCGTTCCTCGATTAGTAATGCCGACCACTCCGCCCCACGAGCGCTTGCCGATCAAAGGACCAAGGCCGGCTTCGCGAAACATCGCCGGGAAGATGTCTCCGTCAGATGCCGAGTTTCCGTCGAGCAAGGCAACCATAGGTCCGGCAAACACCGAATCCGGGTAAGTATTGGGGTAGTCCACTGTGCGTGAAAAATTGAGCGCCAGGAGTTTGCGACGCAAACGTTCGATCAGCATGCGCGAAACATTGCCACCTCCGTTTGCCCGCACGTCAACAATCATTGCTTCCTTGCGAATTTGCGGGTAGTACCACTTGATGAACTCGCGGATACCGTTGGCGCCCATGTCGGGAATGTGTATGTAGCCTACCCGACCATTGGTGGCGTCTGATACTCGCTGGCGATTAGTGTTAATCCAGTCGAGATAGATCAGGTTGTTTTCGTCGGTGATTGGACGGTAAGTTATATTGCGCGAGCCCTGGAGGGTGGGGGTCTTATTGACCGTTAATTGCACCGGATTGTCTGCTTTGTTCCTCAGCAGACGGTAGATGTCGTCAGTCCCCTTCAGCTCCTCGCCGTCAACAGCGAGTATGTAATCACCGGCACTGACGTTGACTCCTATTTCCTTGAGCGGCGAGCGATAAATCTCCTCCTCGTTTTCACCATCAAAGATCTTGGCGATGCGGTAGCGTCCGGACTGACGATCCAGCTCAAAGCGCGCACCAGGCAAGGCTACTCGCGGGCGGGGCGGGATTTGGAAATCGCCTCCCTCAATGTAGGCATGCTGCACCGTCAATTCCGAGATCATCTCGCTAATCAAGTAATTCAGATCTGATCGGTGAGCAACGTATTGGAGCAGCGGTCTGTATTGCTCCCGCAGGGCTACCCAGTCATAGCCGTGCATGTTCGGCACGTAAAACCAGTCGCGATAGCGACGCCAGACTTCGTTAAAGATCTGGTTCCACTCGTCCGCAGGCACGCGATCCACCACCAGACCGGCGGTCGATACGGTCTTTTTTGTTCGATCACCCAGCGGAGTAGCATCGTACAAATTGTACGCCGGGCCCTGACCGACCAACACCTTCGAACCATCTTCAGACATGGTGTAGCTGCGGATATCGTCTGCCAGAGTGGTCTCTTTGCGATCCTTAAAGGCGTAGATGCGCAACTGCGACGGCCGATCTCCGGAACGACCGTAATAAAATGCCGGTCCCACGACGTAAAGCAGATGTCCCGTCTTGGCCGAGAGCCCCGCGTAATTGTCCGCGGGAAGGGGAGCTTTCGCTACTCGCGAACTTATACCGTCAAAGTCGATGTTTAGCGGCGCAGTGGGTCGAGGAGTCGGTTCCGGTTTTGCTTCAGCCTGAGGAGATGCCGCCGGCTTGGGCGTTTCTTCGGGTTTGGCTTCGCCTTCTCCTTCCTTCCGTTCATTTTTGGCAAGAGTCACTTCATCGCTCTCCGGAGGAAAGGGATGTTTAGCATCCTTTCGCAGCGCCATCGCGTAGATGTAAGCGGTGCGATTGGTAGCGTAATTGAATTCGAGCTGAGATATCTGCGGCGCAAATTCGCGGTCGCTCAGAAAATAAAGATAGTTGCCCTGTGGGTCCCAGGCTGGCGAGTAGGCGTTGAACATATCGTCCGTAACGCGACGCACCTGGCCGTCACCAGCTCCCCAAACATAGATTGAAGAGAAGCCGTTTGCATTTACGGCCATGCTGAACCCAATGTAGTTGCCGCGTGGGGACCAGGTGTAGTCGCGAATCTGTCCGCGCGGCGTGTCGGCGACTTCGACGAGCTTTCGATCGGCGAGTGTCAGTACATAAAGCTTCCCATCCTTGTCGCCGAAGGCGATTCGCTTGCCGTCCGGGGCCCATTCAGGCGCGTAGCGCATCGCGCTACCGCCGCTGGTGATTTGTTCCGCAGGTTTCAAACCGTCCTGCGGAACTAGGTAGACCTCTTCTTCACCACTTTGATCCGAAATGAAGGCGATCTGCGAACCATCGGGGGACCAGTTTGGCCACTTGTCATGCGCGCCGGAAGAGTGGGTCAGGTTTCGCGTCGGACCCTTTTCGATTGGTGCTGTGAAGATGTCGCCGCGCGCCGTAAACAGCACCCGCTCACCTTTGGGGCTGAGGCCGTACGACTCGATGTTGTTGGCGGCTGAGATCCGGCTGGGGCGGCGCGCCAGGCCGTCGTCCGGCACCAAGATGGAAATTGCCGTGGTCTTTCGACTTTTCGTATCCAGGATCTGAAGCTCGCCATTCTGTTCGTAAACAATCCTGCCTTCGTTGTCTGAACTGGGCCACCGAACGTCCCAAAGCTTGCTGGTTGTTACTTCCGTTGTTTTGCCGCTGGGAACGTTGTAAGCGTACAGGTTGAAATGTCCGTCGCGATCTGAGTTGAAATAAATGGTGTCGCCGATCCACATTGGATCGCGAGTCGGCCGAGGTCCTTCCGTAATCCTTTTAGTGTCATAGGTTTTTAGATCGAAAATATAAAGAGCGTTGGCCTGCCCGCCGCCGTAACGCTTTTCCGAACGAAAGTCACGCGACTGTGGGGAATAGACCAGCCGGTCGCCATCGGGTGCAAAATCTCCGGATCCTGCAGTCGGCATTGGTAATGCTTCCACCGGCCCGCCATCGATCGAAACTGAATAGAGGCGCGCAATCGGCAACGACCATGAATCACGCAACGAACGGAAAAAGATTCTCCGGCCATCGCGACTCCACCCGTAAACCTGATTATCCCAACCCCAGCGAGGCGCCAGTGGTCCACGAGCTGGATAGAAGGTCAACTGGCGCGGAACACCACCTGACGCAGGCATGACGTAAACCTGCTCGTCTCCGTCGTATTGGCCGGTGAAGGCAATCCATTTTCCGTCGGGCGAGAACTTCGCAAACACCTCGACACCAGGGTGGGCCGTTAATCGGATGGCTGAACCTCCTGAGGCGGAAGCGCTCCAGATGTCACCCGCGTAGGTAAAGACGACGCGATCACCTTGAATGTCGGGGAAGCGGAGCAGTTTGGTTTGCGAGGAAGCAGTTAGGGGAACAAACAGCGCGGCGAAAATAATTGCGAGGCGGCGAATATGGATTGCGAGCAAGGGGGAAAACCTCCTTAGATTGTTGTTCATGATTTCTTTGTAATGGATGTCGACAGCGCAGTACGCCGACAACCTTCGTGCTGGAAAGAGTGCCGAAAGCTTAGCTCAGAATGCTGGATACGTAAATGTTTGGACTATTTTTCAGCCAGAAGAATGTTTTTACGCAGTCTGATGGGCGCAGGTTTCAGACGGTACCACCCCGGGGGGCAACTGCCGGTCAGAACACTCGGGAAAAGGACCCGACCACTAAAAGAACGCTGATCCGCGAAATCACACGAATTCGACGCGAATTAGCTCTGTCTGATTTCGCGGATCGAGTTTTGCTGCGTGAGACTACTTTCTATTCGCGTTCTTATTCATATTCATGTTGCTGTTCATATTTCCGCTGGGAGATATCTTCAGCATGTTTTTCACCGATTTGACTCCTTCAATGGCCTTCACTGTCTGCTCGGCTTTCGCTTTCTGGGCAGCATTGGCCACGGTTCCGGTTAGCGTTACGACTCCATTATCAACGTCGACGTTAATGGTCGAGTCACGGAGATCGTCTACAGCGGCCAGTTCGAAGCGTGCTTTCACCCACAGCCAGCCGTCGTTAAGACCGGTACCAATGGTTCTTCCCGACTGTTTGGCCTCGCGCTGATATCGCTCTTTATCGCGCTCGTATTCCTCTTTTGTTGGCGCGCGGTTGGTATTGGCATTGGTATTAACGTTCTGATTCCTGGCTACGGCAGAGTTTGCATTCGCCATGTTGGCGTTCGCATTCATGTTGGCATTGTTGTTGGCTTCCGGATTACAACCGGAAATGATTAGTGCCATTGCGGCGATGGCTATGATTCCCGCAAATGTGAATCTCATTCCTTCGAAGCCTCCTGTGTTCGAACAGAGTCCGAAAAGCATACGTCCGACTCCAAAACACGCCACCTCGCAATTGCGACGGTGGTGGCGCAACCTCAGTTTGGGGGTATGGGTGAGCGGGTCAGTTAAACTCGCTGCTAAGTCAAGCAAACTTCAGGCCGTCGTGTCTTAACTGGAATGTTCGAGAGGAAAGGGGAAGGGGATCACTTCATTTGACATTGGTCATTTGACGTTTTTCATTTGTCATTGTTGGCGAATTTTCATTTGTAATTGTTGACGAAGACTAGGACGCGCTTGTTTGAATTCACACAACATTTCTTAGCCGGTTCTTGGCAAGGTGAACAATGACAAATGAAAAACGTCAAATGACCAATGTCAAATGACCAATGTCAAATGACTACCACTTGATCGATCCCTCTTTGGAGGTGTCGATCTGGGCAACTTGAGGTACGTCGCCAAACAGATATCCCTTGATATTGTCCATCAGAAAATTCTGTGCATCCGGAGTTGAAAGATCCAGTCCATAGTGGTTGATGATCTGACTTTGCTTTTGCAACCAGCCGCTCCAACACGGCTGACAGATCTCCCTGGCGATTCGCTGGCCCAACTCATTCGGCAACGGCGCGAAACCCAAAGGCGCGCGTTTTTCCCCGCAGTGTTTGCACTTGATCGTTTCCGACATGGTAGTTCTCCTTGTGTTCTGGATTATAGAGGCCCGGAAACACGCAAGCAACAAAGCCATACAGTTTTCGTTGAGCTTAGGCTTCGGCAGAAGAACGATCCACGAAATCACACGAAACCATTCGTTTTATAAAGTGGATCATTACTTGGGCCGCTGTGCTTGCTGAATCGCGCGGAGGATTTCGTCATCTTTTGGGCGAAATAACCCGAGCGGCCGCACGTCCCGATAGCGAATGATCCCTTCGCCGTCAATCACAAATACCGAGCGTGCGACCTTCCCCGGTATCAGCGAGCGGGCGCCATACGCGTGGGCCACCTTTCCTGCAGCGTCCGAAAGCAGACGCAACGGCAATTCATGGTGCGCCGCAAATTTCCCGTGAGATTCGACTGAGTCAGTCGAGATTCCGACGACCTCCGCACCCGTGCGCTGGTAATCCTCCCATCGATCGCGGACCGAACACATTTGTCGCGTGCAGATCGGCGTTTCGTCTCCGGGATAAAACAGGAGAACAACTACCTTCCCGCGATGGTCTGCGAGCTTCCATTCGGTGCCACTGCCGTCACGCAGACTGAAGTCCGGCGCCGGAAGCCCTTCCTGTGCCACTGCTTCTTTCATCGGTTCGTCAGCCAATCAATTCATGGAGAATCTCTAAGGCCTGCTCGACCTCCTCGTCCGTATTGAAAAAATGAGGTGAGATGCGAAGGCCCGCCCCGGGCCGACAGTCAACAAAGATCCCGCGCTCGGCGAGCTTTTCGACCAGCAGCGGTCCATCGGAGACTCCGATCATAACCGATGCCCCGCGTTCCTCGGCTTTGCGCGGGCTGTTGAGTTTCCAACCACTTTGCGCGGCAAATTCAATCATCTTTTTCGTGCGTCGTTTCGATTCCGTCTCGATGTTCTCGACGCCCCATTCCTCGATTATTTCCAGGCCGGGGAGCGCCGAATACAAGGCCGGTATACTAGGTGTTCCCTGAGCAAAGCGGCGAATCGATTTCGCATATTTCATCGGCGAGTGGGCAAATTCGAAAGGTGTCAAATGTGCAACCCAACCCGTCAAGCGAGGCTGAAGGTCTCGTTGCAATTCCGGCCGGACATAAAGATATCCGCAGGCCGGACCACCGCACAGCCACTTGATTGTTCCTCCAATCATGAAATCGGTTTGCCATCCTGTGGCGTCGAGTTTCATTGCGCCGGCGGATTGATACACGTCCAACAGTACCAGTGCGCCCTGCTGATGCGCACGCTGGGAAATGGCCGCCGCGTCGACTCGATACGAGCTGCGATATGACGTATGGGACAGGGCGACCAGGCAGGTCTCCGCATCGATCGCTTCACAAATGCGGCCCGTCGGAATCGCGATCCCATCTTCAGATGGTACGACTTCTACGCGCGCGCCGAGTTGTCTCTGTGCGTCCCAGATGTATTCCATTGAAGGAAAGTCCAGCGCCGTCGTCACTACTTTGTTGCGGCTCGACTTTGTGAAATCGAAGCACGACGCGACCGCGGACAAAGCAATTGACGCATTTGGCTGAATCTGCACGGACCCGGGGGAAGCGCCGAGAATGCGGGCAATACGGTCGCCGACACGTTGTGACAGTTGCCACCAACTGGTGGCCCAGGCGTCTTCACTGGTGTGATGCTCCCAGGCGTCACAATAAGAAAGCATGGATTCACGCGCGGCGCGGGGCACTGGTCCAAGGCTGTGACTGAGCAGATGAATGCCCGAAGCGAGAGTTGGAAATTCTTCGCGGCGTCGATTGAATGTCATTTCATTGCCAATCCACGAATTCACACGAAATAGAACGAAAAGTTCGTGTAATTTCGTGGATCGATTTCACTCACAAAAAGTGCTCAAGAAGCAAGAAACTCGGAATCTTAGAAGCGCTGACAAGTGGGCGCGTCAGAGAGTTTGAGCAAAGACCATGGTCCGGCCTAATCCCCGGCTGGCGCCCGTTACGAATGCGCGTTTGTCCGCAATTTCCACCTGTCACTCCTGGACTTTTAATTCAGCGGCATATTCATCCGCGCCTAATTGCAGGCCGGCTTGTGATCTGCGCCAACGTGCAATGACATAAAAGGCTATTCCTATTAGCCCCCAGGCCACGATCAATTCAATACTCGTCAGCGAATGGCCTGCAATTCTTTGGCGCAGAGTTTGTGCGCGCAGCGTCTCAATGTCCTGGAAGATCTGCACCACGATCATCGAGCCCATGGCGATAAGAGAGACGACCGCGCTGGCAGTCAAAAGCCATGGTGGAATGGCCAGATCGATTTGCCTGTAAAGGTTCGGCCTCAGACGTGGCAATAAAAGAAAAACCAAACTGTGCAAAAAGTAAAGCACAATCAGCGCGAAGACCGCGATTGTCAGCGCCAGTACAAATTGCCCGCTAACCAGGAGCGCCAGGCACGCCAATAACGTCAGCAATAAGCCGCGAATCGGAGTCGCCGTTCGCGGATTAATAAAACCGATCCAGCGGGGCGCCAGACCGTCCTCGACAAACAATATGGCCAGGCGCGAGGGCACCAAAAGAGTTCCATTCAGAGCAGTCATGATTGCCATGACCGCGCCGAACGTTACGAAGGCCGTCGCGCCGGCGGGGAGATATACGGATGCCACCTCGGCCATGGGCGCCGAGCTCGATTGCAAACGCGCACCCGGCAAAACACCGAAAGCAACGATCGACATGAGCAAATAGATCAGGGCCGTCGCGCTAATACCCTTGAGCAGGATCATCGGCAGACGGCGGGTACTGTCCTTGACCTCGCCTGCTGTCTGGGCCAATGATTCAAAGCCCGCATAAGCAAAAAACAACGGCAACAGGCTGGCGGCCAAACCTTTGAATCCATGTGTTACGAAGGGACTATAGTTCGCTGCACGGATCGCAAACAGGCCGGGGACGATCAGCACGACCAGAGCCAGGCCTTTGAGGGCACACATCAATACCTGCATTCGTCCAAACCACCGCACACCAATTACATTGATCCCAAAAAAGAAGACCAGCGCGGCCACTGCGACTGGCAAATGAAAACGCTCAGGCGCGAGAAAACCATGCGTAAATTCCAGCAGATAGCCAGCCAAAGCATCCGCTAGATAGGCCCCGGCGCCAATGTAGGAAATGATTTTTAGCCATGCGCCCAGGTAAGCGATGCGATAGCCGCCCAGCGTGCGAGAGATATGCAGATATTCTCCTCCGGGTTCGCGGCCCAGGGGCGTCGAAAGAAAAGCTGCATACGGAATCGAAGTCGCAAGGATTGCGGGAACTAAAATGACATAGCCGAGGATTACGCTTGGTCCCGTATAAGACCAGGCTTGACTTGTGACTTTGAAGATACCTGCCCCGATGAGGATGCCGATCAGTGCCGCATAGGATTCGAGCGTACCGAGATCTCGACGCAGTCGCGACACAACTGGGGTTGTTTTCTTTCGTGTGACTTCGTGGATCATGTCTTAGGTGTGAAGGTTAGTTTGCCGCAAAGAGGCGCCAGAAATCTCAAAATAAGAGAACAACAATACCTAGGGCCGATAGTGATTAGAAAGTTTTTGTGTCTTTTGAGCTTTTTTGCGGCGATTCTGTACAGTAATTCATTCACACTCCTTGGCGCTTTTCGAAAGAGCTGAATTCAACCCGATCGCGTCATCAGTACGTTTGAAGGCAGACTCGGATCGAGAACTTTCTCAGCACTCTCCGCCCCGGCCACAGGCAGTTTGCTCGTATCCACCAATCCCAGTTGTGCCAAAACCGAGGCCTGGTCCCAATAGATATGCTCGTGGGCCAGTTTGCCGTCGCGGAAGTGGACAATGACGACCAGGGGAACTCTTACATGCCTGCCAGTCGGCTCGAGACCTGGCAGCATCCAGTCCATCCTGACGGTATGGGTAAACTCAAATACCATCTCATCGACAACTCGATCACTGCCGATCGTGCGAGACACCGGCGTCATGCCGGTATCGGGGGGCATTTGGGGGATAAAGCGCTGCGAATAGAACTCGCGCAACTGTTCGTGACCCACACCTCCGGTCAACACCGGTACGTGATTGACATAAGCGTCCGCGACCATGGTTTGCAAAGTATCTTCGGTGTTGCGGGTAGCGAATTCATACTTAACATGCTCGTCCCAGCGTTCAGAAAGATGCTGCTGGGCGCTGGCCAATCCAGACCCGGCGAGATTTCGGACAAAGAATTCGAGCGTGCGCAGATTAGCAACTTCCGCCGCTGCCGCATTGTAGTGATCACCGGCGGGTCGGCCGAACGCGTGGTCTTGGTCGGGGTAGTCATGAATCGTGATGAAAGGATTCGGATCGAGTGTCTGATGTATCTGGGCCTGAGCCGCTGGGGGACAAAAGCGATCGCGGCCGGCGATGTGCAACATCAGCGGCGAGCGCAGGTTCGTTGCTTCGGCGAGACTCTTTTCAATGCTCACGCCGTAGTAGGCCACCGCACAATCGGGCCTGAAGCGCACGGAAAGCAGGTATGCGAGGTTACCGCCGAGGCAAAATCCCACTGCGCCGACTCGGCCCGTACAAGCCGGATGCTGCCGCAACTGTGCCAGCGCAGCCGCGGTATCCTCTACGGCTTTCGCTTCGTCCAATCCCTGATAGAACGCAGAGGCCTTGTCCCTATCCGATCCCTTGTCGGTGAGCTGCACACCGCGTTCCTGCCGCCAGAATAGATCCGGGCAGAGCGCGACAAAACCGTGTGCCGCATACCAGTCGGCAACGCTGCGGATGTATTCGTTAACCCCAAAGATTTCCTGAATCACGACTATGCCTGGTCCGTAGCCGGCACTGGGGATCGCCAGATAAGCATCAAACTCGCCGCCGTCGGAGGATCTAATTGTGACCATAGGCTCTGAATGGTAAATCGTGAATCGTAAATCGTAAATGGTGAACCGTTAGCGAGGATTTGCAGCTCAGGAAATCAGGCACTCAAGCAGAGAGAATTCGCAAGTCGGGAAAAGGGCAAGCCGCAACCAAAAGCTAAGACATATCCACGAAATCACACGAAATAAATATCCACGAAATCACACCAAATAAACAGAGGAAGGTTTCGTGTGACTTTGTTTTTCGGTTCGTGTGATGCGCGTGGATCGATTTGTTTCCTCGCAAAAAAACTGCTCAATAAAACAAGAGTGCGCTTGCCCCTTTCCTGACTTGCAAATTCTCTCTGGAATGGAATTTTTTCAAAGCTTCTGGGACAGCCATTCTCGGCCGGCTTTACAGATGCCGCGAAAGCTACACATGCGGCAGTGAGTGAATGGTTTTACTGGAAAGTGTGCAGGCTCCAATGAGGAAACAAGCTGGAGCATGGCCGCATCGATCGCCTCGATGCAAACCTCTTCGCTCAAGAGTTCCTTTGGCAGATGGAATTCTACATTTGGCTCGAGGAAGTGGAGCGTAACATTGATAACGTGGTGGCTGGCGCGAAGGGAAGGGATCAACTGGCGCACCGCAAGAGCGTAGGCTTGCATCTGCAATTGATAATCGCGGGCCGCAAGGGAAACCATATCATTAGCTGAAACCGCAGGCTCGAGTATGGTCATGGTTTCTGCCGGACCAGAAGACAGGAAATCAAGCGCCATCTGCCGGCCCGCACTGCGACGGTTTTGAGTTACCTTGCGAGCCGGCTGCGCCGCAATGATTAGCGGCGGACTAACAGTCTTTGTTCCCAGCCGGTTTGTTTTAAAGTCGACAATCTCGATATCGAGCTCACCTTCGCTGGAGCTGGTGATCAGTAATTTATCGATTGCGCCGCTTAAGAGGCCCAGCGGCCGGCGCAGACGGAAACTCAACTCGCTGAAAAGGCCCGGCTGTCCCGTGGGTCTCGGTGAAATATTGCCATTGGAATTCTGTCGGGCCACTTCGATCCGGTCAAAGAGATGACTGCCAAGATAGTTCTCTGCGAGCGGCAACAGTTCTTTCACCGCTACCTCACGATTAATCTCAACCAGCCGGTCAGCCAGTTCGGGCTGCCTTTGCCGAATAATATCTTCGAGACTCAGACGCACGCGCTCACTTGCCTTTTCACCGGGCTGGTACGTTTCACAAAACCGGTGAATCACCGCTCCTTTGAGCGTCGCTGTTAAATTGGCCGGAGGCTCGGGAGCTTCAGCATCGTTCCAGACGGCCAGCTCGTCGGCGGATGGTGCATGCAGCACGCGGTCGAAATAGTATTGCCGTGGACATCGTTGATAATTAATCAATTGGGTGACGCTGAAACGATGAATGCCACGTTCGCGTTCTGCGGGAACGGACTGGAGGAGAGGAAATGTGGCGCTGAGCGTCTCGCCTGTATTGCCTGTAGGAATCTCGGCCTCCTCGACGGTGGCCTCTGCTTTGGTCTCATCTTCACTGGCAAGATTTACAGTTACCTGGACCTGAACACCTTCAGCGAGATCGACGACTTCACTCCGGCTGCGATCTCCCAATCCCAGCGATTGCCAGATCCATTTCAACCAGGTGTCACTCTTGCCGCCGAGACTCGCAAGATCTTCGTTGGTGCCGGAAAGAATCAAGCGATCCTGAGCGCGCGTGGCGGCCACATACAGCAAACGCATGCTTTCGAATTTTTCACGCCAGGCGTAACGCTCCTCAAAGGCCTTAAACGTGAGACCAGCGACGAGTTTGCCGCGGCCGTCGGGCACCTTCAAAGTTAGACCACGATGGCGATCTAGTAGCACCCAGTTATCCATCGGCTTGGAAAGGCGTTGCAGGTCGGGAATTATGACGACAGGAAACTCGAGCCCTTTCGCCTGGTGAATCGTCATCAGACGTACAGCGTTCGCGGCTTCGTCAATCTGTCCTTCACTCTCCCGGCTGCCAATCGCTTCGAACTCTTCGACATAGCAAACAAAGTCGCGGATCAAGTGCGTGCCTGAGCGCTCAAATCGCTCTGCGAGAGTGAACAGCCGCTGCACATTTGCCAGTCGTTGAGCTCCGTCAAAGTTGGCGGCTACCAGCGTCAGGTATTCTGAGTTATCAACTGCAAACCGCAACAGATCTCCGATGGCATAGTGGTGACGCCTATGGATCAGTCCTTTGATTAGCTCGGCTGCCCTGTCAAGCAGCGCATGCTCCTCATCACCGATAAAGGCGATTTCGCGATGCCGCTGGAGTGCGTAGAAGATTTTTCGCGTTTGGGTGAAATGACGCAAGGGGTCGCCGCTATTTGTGTCAACCAGCCAAGGAGCGCACCTAAGCGCGAGCAATGCATTGTCGGATATGCCGCAGAGGGGCGAACGAAGCACTGCAGCCAGGGCTAGCTCATCAGTCTTGTTGTCGAGAAACCTCAGGAGTTGGATAAGATCGGTGATCTCAGGCCGTTCATAAAAACCCTTGCCGAGCACCGTTTGATAAGGAATGTTCGCGCGGCGAAAGACCGCCTCATAGGTTTGCACATTACTCATCGCGCGAAACAACAAAGCAATGTCACTATATTTAATCCCGCGAAAGCCTTGTTCACTCTCTTTTTCCTTACTTTCTCTAACCAGTCTTGAAATTCGCAGCGCCAACTGTTCTGCGTCCAACTCGCGAGACGTCTGTTCGGATTTTGGGTCATCGGGATCCGCCGCTGCCGTCGTCGTGATCATCAATTCCACCAATGGACCAGTATCGCGTAGCCCCCGTTTTGCCTTACTTGGTGTATGCTCGACATAGCCGAGTTCGTCGCCGGCGTCCGCAGGGAGCTCTTGATCAATGTCGAATAAGCGCGCAAAGAGATAGTTAAAGAAATTAATCAGTGGTGGCTGGCTGCGAAAGTTCAATAGCAGCGGTTTTGCCACACCGCCGCTCTCGATCAATGCGGAACTCATCTCGCGAAATACATCGACATCGGCGCCGCGAAAACCGTAGATCGACTGTTTGCGGTCGCCCACGATGAACAGATTTGCGCCCGCTTTGCCTGATTTGAGCAGAGCGAGGCGCTCGAGCAGCCGCCGCTGCAAACCATTGGTGTCCTGGAACTCGTCAACCAGAAAGAACTTGTAGCGCTCGGAGGACCGAGTCAGCACTTCGGTCCGTTCGAGCAGCGCCAGCGCGCGCAATTCGAGGTCGTCAAAATCAAGTGCCGACAGCTTTTGCTTTTCTTCGTTCAGCCGCCCGTCGATGCTGGTCAGCACATTGACGACTTCGAGAGCGTACCTGCCGGCAAATAGATCCAGACAAAGCTGCGGCACCTTTCCCAGCAGGTCTTTGTTCCACAACAGTTCGTCAAGCGCCTTTACCTGATGGGTGACTGGTCCGCGCGCGTGTGGACGGACATCGCGAAAACTCTCAATCGCGCGGCAATAGTCGGCCAGGTTTTCGACTTCGGGTATCGTGTTGAGGACGGACTTGAGGTTCAACCAGGCTGAATTAACATCCGCCCGGTTGCTTAGTGATGCCGGGGTGGTCCGGCGAACGCCGAGGAATTCATTCATAGCGCAACCGAGGTCCACCAGTGCGAGCGAATGATTCTCTTCTGTGGCATGACTCTGCGCGGTCTTCAACGCGAGATCGGGCAGCGAAATGCCTTGTCCACGCACCTCTCGGTACAGTTGGGCCAGCGCAGCAGCCAATCTGCCGCGACCCACACCCAGAGTCAGACGCGAGATGTCCACGTGACCTGAGCTAATGAACTGAGAAAGGGTTTCCTCAACCACGGATTCCAACAGCATCGCAGCCCGGTGTTCATCCAGGAGGATGAATTGAGGATCGACGCGCGCTTCAACGGGAAACTCCCGGATCAAGCGAGCACAAAAGCCGTGGATTGTCGTGATAACTGCCCCGTCAAGGGTGCGTTTGTACTCCAGCCAACGCCGCCGTTCCTTTGGCGCAGCCGTAAGCAAAATTGCATTCAGCCGTTCTCGCAGACGCGCGCGCATTTCGTTCGCGGCCCGATTGGTAAATGTGATGGCTACAATCTGATCGATCGAAAGATCTCGCTGGCGCAGGATGTGAAGATAACGCTCGACCAGGACAGTCGTCTTACCCGAGCCCGGGCCCGCGGTTACAGAGATGTGCTTATCGATCTCATAGGCTGCTGCTGCCTGTTCAGGTTGGAGTTCGCGCAGGGACATTGGAATTTAGAAATTATAGAATTTAGAATTTAGAATTTAGAATTTGGAATTTGGAATTTGGAATTTAGGTATTGAGGCAATCATTGGATTGATGTAACAAATGCTGCTTAACATTTTGGATTTTGGATTCTCTAAACAATTTCAATCGCGACGGTGCAAATTCTAAATTCTAATTTCTAATTTCGTTTCCGTTCAATCCGATATCGCTCGTAGCGGCACACAGCGGCAAAATCACAAAACCTGCACGTCTTTTCCTTCTCAGATGGATTCACCTGGAAATGACCGGCGCGCATTTGGTCTAGAAAAGCCCAGATCTTCGCGATTGCTGTGTCGCGAATCTGCTGCCATTCCTCATCGCCGATCACAGCTCGTGTTGTTTTTCGAATTCCCGAATACTCGATGAAGTCAGAGCGATGAAGCCCTTTGTTGCGTCGCTCGTTTCCGCCGCGGATGATGTAGTAACCGCCGCCCGCAACCGGATGCCCGGGCAGAATCAAGCGCTCGAGTGCCTCGAGATAGATTGGGATTTGCAGACTTCGTCCCGCCTTGATGTCCTCTTTTGTGGACCCGGTCGACAATTTGTAATCGTAGGCAATGATCGTATCGTCCGGCGCAATATCTACCCGATCGATTTGGCCACTGATCTTCATCGTCTCGCTGCCCAGGAATGTCGATCTCGGCAGTTCCAGCGGATCCTCTTTCGAGCCCGGATCTCGAGCCACCGATTTCATGCCGCCAAAGGCGACTTCAAAGTATGCCGGCGTCACTCCCTTTGCTGCCGCTGCTTCCTGAATCTCCAGCTCATACAAGAGCACCTGCTCGAGCAGGATCTTGCGAATCTCGCGATCGATTTTCCAGATCTGCTTGTTTAGCGGAGGCACGACGCGTTCGTGTTCGTCGAAAACATTATCGGCGATAGTTCGCAATTCATGGAGCAGTTTGTCTCTGTCCAGTTCAGTCAAACGCTGGCGCCGGTGCCGTTCAAAGAACCGTCGCAGGATGTCGTGCAAAAGTTTGCCCGCGTCAATTGCCTGTAGATCGAGAGCCGCCTCGCCGCGCGGTTCCAACTTCAAGACGCGTTGCGCAAAAAAGCGGTAGGCGCAATTGCCGTAGACGCTCAAACCACTGGCGCTGTGAACGAAGTTGGGACCAAATCTTCTCGCCAGCAAGTCGAGGAGTTGCGGGTCGGTGATCTCGCCATCGTACGGTCCAAACGAGCTACCGGCGCGTTCACGCTCGATCTCAATTCGTCGCAGCGCGGAGTGACTTAACAAGCCGTCATTGCGCGCGAGCGTCAGCAGCCGTTTGATTCGCGGTTGCCGTTGCAGATCGTGTTTCTCTCCGTGGTGGAGGTGCCTTTCCTGCTGCCGCACCAGAGCAACCGTAAGCTCTGAATTGCTGGAACTGCCTTCCAGTTTTCGGCCGTCATAATCCCGGCGAATTGTTTCGGCGGGGATTTCCAACGGAGCGACTGCCCGTCTTAGCTCGTCGATGTAATACGAGGCGACTGTTTCCGAATCATCCTCCAATAACAGGGGTCTCGTGAGATAAAGGCGCTCGGTCGCGCGGCAGGCTGCCTGGTAGAAGTAATGCTCCTCCTTCAAGAGCGTGGCCGGAGAGATATCCTCCAAAGTCAAACCGTACTGCTTCAGTCGCTCCCTTTCCTCGTGCGGATAGATCCAATCTCGCGTGGCGCGCAGTGGAAAGCCGCCTTCAACAAGTCCGGCAATAAAGACACTTCGAAAACGCAAGCCGCGCACATCGGTGGCTTCGAGCACTCGCAGCCCACCGCGATCTGCCGCCCCGAAAGGGTGGGATTGCGAACTGAGAGAGCGGCGAACTTCCTGGACAAAGATCGCCAGCGGCACATTTTCAGCGACGATCTGGGCCGCACAATCTCCGGCAGGCGCGAGGGCTTCTCCTGGCGATAATGTCTGCGCGGCGATCTCGATGCTCTTGATCGCGGCCACAAATGCGCGACGGAGGGCTTCAAGACTGTTGAAGTTCAGCATCATGCGCGGCAGTTCTTTGTCGTCGCCGGCATCCCGGATCGGTTTGCCAATCTGTTGCCGGAAACTGAATTCGTCGAGCAGCCTCATCAGGGCCGAACGAAGCTCCGCAGGCTTTCCTTCGCGAGGAATTGCCTGCAATCGCTCCGCGAACGCTTGAACTACCAGCGCGGTCCAGGCGATCGTGGCCGGATGTACGTCGCGGGACGGCCGCCGTTTCCGCTCCACGTCTTTCTCTTCGAGCTTCGCAGTTTCCGCATTCGCAACCTGGTCGGCAATGTCTGGATCGCGCTCCTGCTCGCCACCGTCGAGGTTCAAAAGCTGTTTGGTTGAGATAGCTGCCGGAAGTTCCTGGACCAATTTCTGCGCCCGGGAAAGCCAGTCGTTGACTCGTAACTCGCTGCCCACATATGCAAACGCATTTTCCAGCGCATCGGCATCCCACAGGCCGATTCGATAGCGATACCTCAGTTGTTCCAATTGCTGTTTGTTAAGCTCGCCTTCGCTCTCACTCAACAACGAACGATGCAACTCTATGAAACTGGACCAAAGACGATCAATGGTTTCCCTACTGAGACAAAAGTATTCCGATTTCACCAGATCGGCGAGGTCAGATATTCGAGTAACCGGATCTTCGCCCGACTGTTGTTCCAGGATTGCCAGCAATTTGAGAGCTGCTCGATTCGCAGGCACGCTGCCGGCTTCCAGACGCGACGACAGGTTGCGGGGAACGCCCTCTTCGGCCATGACCCGGGAAATGATCTCTGCATACGAGGCTCGCTGACGCACTACCAGGGCAATGTCCGCCAGCTTGTGCTCCCCGCGCAGGACCAGTTGCTTGACTTCCTTTGCGATAGCACGGATTTCCGTGTCGCGGTCGCCGCATTCCAAGAACCTGATCTCCTGTTGGCGATTGTCTTTGGAGTGCGCTGACTTGTCGGCGCTTTTTGTCTTCGCGGGAGTCAATCCAAAGTTGAAAAGCGGCGACGAGTCGCCGCACTCCAGGAAGTTGCGTTCGTCGTTGGAGGCGTTCGCAATTGCAGGTACTGTCAGCGACGGGTTGAACAAACGTTCGCGCAGCTGCGCCAGAGCGCCGCTCGTCGCCAGTTCTTCATTACTACTCTCGGTTTCGAACTCGTCAATGCCTCGCAGATGAGCGATAGTTTCCCGGCAGGGAAGGAAGATCTCGGGATTACGATCGTCGTGATTCAAATGGACGATGACTTCGGGGATTTGAGGGATCAGCCGCCGCAAGATTTCGCCCTGGACCGGTGTGAAATCAAAAAAGCTGTCAAGCGCGAGCAGTTGCACATTTTTGAGCCAGGGTACGGTCACCGGTTTGTCCTCAACCGAACCGTTCAAGATGGAAAGCGCCCGTACCTGATCCGCATCATCTTCGGTGAAGCCTTGACGATTCAGCAGGTCGCAATAGATCGAATAGACAAGCGCCACCTCTCGATCAAAATCGATTTGCCGCGGCAAGACACCTGACGGTCTGGTCTGGGATGCCAAGTCATCGCTGCGTGCTGCGATGATTTGTTCCAACTCAGCCGGGCTTCGGGCGGCCCGCTCCAGCTCACCGATCAAGGTGCTGATGGTGTTTACGCAACCTTCTCGCAGAGCGACCGGCGCGATTGCCTTAAGCTTGTGCGCATCAAAGAGCCGCCTCAGAATCTGCGATACCAAACTGCGTTTCAACGGCAACTCTTCCTGATCGATCGGCACCCGAGGCGCAAATTGCCGTCCCTGTTCGTCCACCGCGGTGGAAAGCAGTCGTCTGACAAATCCGGGAAAGAGATAGACCGGCAGGTCTCCCCAGACACCCTGATTCCGGCCGCCATCGAGAATGGCCGCAGTCACCGATTCCAACAATGGATAAGAAGCGGCCAAATATAGAAAGCTGTCACTTTTGTCTTTTGAGACAAGCTCAGCACACCGCTCGATCAGACGCGAACGATTGTTGCCCAAGACAGGTCCCAGCCAGATTTGCTTCACAACTTTTTCAACCACGTATTGAGGAACGATTGCACAAAATGAGCGATCCATGAATCCACACGAAGATCATCGTTTCGTGTGACTTCATGGATCGGGCAGTTGCCTTGCGTCCGCCAGAAATCTGTCGAGGTTACGTGTTACCTACGGTTGAACTGAGCAGCGGCAAAGATTCTTCTTCGTCCACTGCGGCTTCCGCCCCCACGAGATCCGGAAACAGACCTCCCTCGTCCAGACTAAGAGCACGAGCCGCTTTATCGATTGGTTCCACTGTCTCGATTTCTTCGCCGGCAATTGCTCCGCGCTCTTTGAATTTCCTGGCGGTTACCAGGACCCGCGCTTCGAGAGAGCCGACTCCTTTGTTATACGACTCGAGCGCGCGATCGAGACCCTTGCCGATCTCTGCAAAGTAGCCGGTAAATACGCGCAGTCGATCGTAAAGGTGTTTGCCGAGCTTGCTAACCTCCTGCGCATTTGCGGCCATCTGCTCTTGTCGCCAGCCATACGAGACCGCCTTCAGCAATGCGATAAGTGTGCTGGGCGTCGCAATGATCACACCCTGGGTAACGCCGTCTTCGATCAGCTTGGGATCGTTCTCGAGGGCGGCGCTGTAAAACGTCTCACCGGGGAGAAAGAGCAGGACAAACTCCGGCGTTGGCTGCACGCTCTCCCAGTAAGATTTTCTACTCAGCGCTACAATGTGCGCTCGCACGAGCCTCGCGTGCTCCCTCACTTTTTGTAGGCGCACGTGTTCATCCGGAGTTGAAATCGATTCGTAGAACGCGTCGAATGGAACCTTGGAATCTACAACGATGGTTCGATTTCCGGGGAGGCGCACGATCATATCGGGACGAATACGGCCATCTTCGGTGGCCACAGTCTCCTGTTCGACGAAATCGCAGTACTGCAACATGCCCGCCATCTCGACCACGCGGCGCAACTGAATCTCGCCCCAGCGACCGCGCACGTGCGGTGTGCGCAGGGCTTTAACCAGGTTGCCGGTTTCCGTCTGAAGTTGCAGTTGCGAAGTTGCCAGCGCTTTCACTTGCTCGCGCAATTCCGAATACGCTCCGGCCCGGGCCTTTTCGATTTCGCCGATCTTGCCGTCAACCTTCTCGAGAGAATCCTTCAAAGGCTTAACCAGCTGATCGATTGCCTTTTGCCGCAATTCGAGATCACCTTTGGCGGTCTCCTGGAATTTTTCCAACGTCGCTCGCGCCAGCTCCAGGAACGATTGATTGTTGTCTTTGAGGGCGTCTCGCGAAAGAGCCTTGAACTTTAATGCCAGCTCATCGGCGGCTAGTTGGAATGATTCCTTGCGTTCGTGGGCTGCCCGGCGTTCGCCCTCCAGTTGGGCTTTTAGGGTTGTGTTCTGTTCTTGCAGACGCTCGCGTTCCGTAACTTCTTTCGTCAGGGTTTCTCTTACCGACGCGATTTCCTGCTCTCGAGCATTCAGGCGCTCCTGATACGCGGCGAGCGCAGCAGCACTTTCCGAGCGGCCGGCTTCATAACTCTGATTGGCTCTCATGCGAAACGCCCACCAAGCAGCGACCGCGCCAACAGCGATTCCGACCAACAGCATCACGATTGAAATGAGGTTGTTTTCCATCCTTTTCGCATGTTACCAAAGTCTGTTGCAAAAATGAAACACCGTTCCACACAGGGGAGAAGCTGCAAAAAAATCCGTAAGAACATTTAGCCACATATAAACGCGGACAACGCGGATCAGGACTAACAGATATTAGGAAGCTTACGGACAACGCTACCTTTTATTCTGGTTTTGATCTGTGTCATCCGCGTTAATCTGTGGCTGGTTTCCTGAAGTTTTACCGTCCGAAGCAAGCGACCATCCGCTCGTATACCTTGCGCGTCACACGAACATCATTCAGGTTATACTCCCGGATTTCAGCCAGCCGGCCTGCCTGATGCAACTCGAAAACTTTGCTGCCTTCCACCTCAGAAGTCTTGCTCGACTCGATTCCGAGCGCCCAGGCTATATCGTCCAAACTCACGCGGCGCCTGTCCCCAAACCACCAATGCCGCATCGTGTCAAACACGCCGCGCACACTGTAGTCACCAAGATTCACGAACCGTCGAACAGTAATGTTATTGATCAGGCAACGTTGAAAAATGAACGGAAGGTCGAAACCCAGGATGTTATGCCCGACAATTTCGTCCGTCTCACAATCGAAATCATTAAGCAGTTGCAGAAACTCACTCAGGGCTTGGGTTTCACTTTGTTCGTTACCTGCGGCATCAATGCCGAACGCGTATTCTCTCTCCGTAGCCGGAATGTCGCCGAACTCGGTCCCGGGCACGAGGCCGACGTGCACGGCGATAGAGAGCACGCGGCCGGAGGCAGCATTCAAGGCGCCGAGCTGATAGCAGCGCTCCTCCTCTGCCGCAATATCCTCGAGATAGCGTTGTTGCTGTTCAAGTCGCATGTTGCCGAGCCGAAAAGTGCGCTCGAGCTGCGGTCCGACGCGCTCACGAAAATCCGGCAGCGCCACAGTCTCGATATCCATTGTGAAGGCGCGGGGTAAAACCGGGTCGCTGCCCTGGTGCTCGCGATACTGAGCGACAGTGATCGGCCGATACTCGGCCACAACAAACTGGGCCCGGTCCTGAAACTCTTCCATTCGGCCGGTGATGCCCCACAGTCCTGGTTTGATCTCCTTCCCGGTCTCCGGCGTCTCGCCCCAGATTTTCAAAGCGAGCGAGCCAGTGGCGTTGCGTGCTGCTGCCTCGTAGAACAGTTTTCCCTGTTGGGTTCTCCGTCGGCGCACCGAAGTGATAAGTACAATTAGCCAGACATCTTCGGCGTGAGGAATTTCAGGAATGGGGATGTTGCCTTGCATCACAACTCAGCAGTCAAAAACTCGAATGCCTATTCTATACCGCCCGGCGAGCTAATTGAGTGTGGAAGGCTGTTTTTGTTTCGTCTCGGGATTTCCGGTTGGCGAATGGATTTGCAGCGGTCAACTTGAGTGCCGGTGGATTCACGCAAGCTAACAGCTTGCGTTACAATTCTGCCGTCAGCTCTCGGCTTTCTTCGAGAACGCGTTCAACTCTTTTGAGCCGTTAACTTGAGTGCTGTGGAACCACGCAAGCTAACAGCTTGCGTTACGATTCTGCCGTCAGTGCGAGCTTCTCCTCGAGGACGCGTTCAACCTCGGCATCCATCTTTCCGGCGAGCATCATGGCGACCATCTTGTAATCCCCGATAAATGACCACAGCGGATATTCGAAAGTTGCCGGCTTGTTTCGTTCGATAAGAAAATGAGCAAGCCAGGCGGCGCCGTAACCCGGCGCCAGGGCGAGCGGCAATAGCTTCCACTTGCCTTCGCTAATGAGCGCTATGGCACAGGCAATGCTCGCCGCCGTGCCCGCAGCGTGCAGCGCGCGCGTGGCGGGTTGACTGTGTTCGGCTGCGTAGTAAGGCCAGAATTCTTCAAATGAACTGAATCTTTTTTCGCTCATTTTTGTCTCACTTGGGAAATACGATCCACGAACCTACACGACAGCCGCATAAGTCTCAAGCAAATAAATTCATAAATTCCTTTGCCGGTAGCGGCTCGACCTTGTTTAGCTGCGCGTTTTCTTCAACGTGTTCCGGGCGACTCATGCCTACCAAAGCCGTCGTAATCCCTGGAGTTGAACGAACAAATTGAATGGCCGTTTGCGCGTCCGTTGCCAGCGAACCGAGCCTTTGTCGCAAATCCTCGGGTAAGCCGCGGGCAACGCGTCCTTGCAAGATCGATGCGCTGGCGATGACCGTGATTCCCAGCAAGGCTGCGGCCTCCAGCACAGACAACTGCCGGTCGCCTATTGTTTGGTTCTGAAGTGTGGACGCCTCGGGCATTGCCAGATTGTACGGTAACTGGATAAAGCGAAAGCCATGCGCTTCACCCCCAACCTCCTTTGCCAACCCCGCCATGCGCGGTAATGAATGAAACTCGCGAGCGGTATCCGGAACTCGAAAACCATTCCAGGTGGCCACGCCATAACTTCTGATTTTTCCGGCCGCAATATTCTGCTCGAGCAATTCAAACGCCTTGCGCAGTCTTGAGTAAAACTCGTCTACCGACACGTAGCCGAGTTGCGATTCAGGATTGTGAATGTAGTAAACATCCACACAGCCGACGGCCAGGTTCTCGAGCGACTGGTCTAACTGGTTCTGTAAATAAGCCGGCGTCATGCAATGGCTGCCGCCGACAATGTCCTCAAAACCAGCGATGCCGGGCCGCACAAAAGTTTCCTCGACATAGGCCTGAACATCTCTTGGTGGCGCGCTATCAAACGGGAGATACCCACCCTTAGTACAGAGCACAATTTCGTCTCGGGAAAAACCGTGCTCGGCGATGAGCAGTTGGAGCGCGCGACCGATGGAGCGTTCACTTCTCTGAAATCGATAGTTTGCCGCGCTGTCGATAAGGTTTATTCCGAGTTGGACGGCGCGAACGACCGCTTGTGTATAGCCGCGGTCGGTAGCCTCGTCCGCATTGCCGAGATATGTGCCGAGACCGAGCGACGAGATGAACACGCTTTGTTCGTCGCGGAAGTGCCGATCAGCGGCGACCGACCTGAAGCGATCACGATAACGGGCAGTCCCCTGAGGTGTTGAACAATTGATAGCTGACATTATGCCGGCAACGAACTATACGCACGCAAAGTATAAGCCCGCAAGCGCACTTCATCGTTGAGGATCCGTATGTTAGTTTGATTGACAAATACTTACGAAAAGAAGAACAGCAATGGACTACTTTCTTGACTGGCAAGACTTCCAGGGCGCTCAAGCGGAGAAATTCTTCAAAACAACACTCTGGCAAGGCACAAATGTCATGGTCGGACTAAATTGCCTGGAACCTGGTCAGGCACAGGGTGTTCACGCGCATGACCACGCCGACAAATTTTATTTTGTCCTGAGCGGAAGCGGCAGTTTTAACATCGGAACGGAGACACGCGCAGCCGCCGCGGGCATGCTTGTAGTTGCTCCAGCGGGAATTCCTCATGGAGTCAAAAACGAAGGCAGCGAAAGACTTTCGCTGCTTGTCTGCATTGCGCCCATCAAATGAAAGACGAACAAACAAGAAGTACGCCGCGCAGTTCATCGCTCGACATCTCCGCCGAGGCCTTAGGTGAACTGTCTTTGCAGGCCGTTGGGCTGGTCAGCGAGTATCTCGGCAAGATTTCAGAGTTACCTGTTTTCCCTGAAACCATCGGGGGCGAGGCCACGCGTCTGTTGGGTTCGGCTCTGCCGGTTGACCCGGAACCCCTGGACAAACTGATCGACGATTGCCGAAAGATTATGTTCGGCAGCCGGCATAATGGTCACCCGCGTTTTTTTGCATATGTGGCTTCGCCGGCAAATCCCGCCGGCATTTTTGCTGACCTTATTGTTTCGGCTCTAAATCCCAGTGTCACCTCGTGGCGATCGTCCCCGGCTGCGACCGAGGTCGAGCACATGGTGGTACGTTGGCTCGCTTCGCTGATCACTTACGGAGAGGATGCCCACGGATTGCTCACCAGTGGCGGCTCAATGGCAAATCTGTTGGCTATCTTGATTGCCCAACGTTCCCGCTCCGAAGGAAATCCCGCCCGCGAGGGATTGTGGGGAAGTAAAACGCCAATGGTGATCTACGCCTCGGATCAGGTCCATATGTCGATTCCAAAAGCCGCAGACATTTTGGGAATTGGTCGTAACCAGATTCGCTCGGTCGAAACCGACGAACGCTTTCGAATGAAAGTTACGGACTTGCGTCGCGTGATTGAGCAGGACTTGCGCGGTGGCGTTAAACCATTTTGCATTGTGGCCAGTGCAGGTACGGTAAATACGGGTGCCGTCGATCCCCTCGATGAAATTGCCGCGGTGGCCCGGGAGTACGATCTTTGGTTTCACATCGATGGGGCATACGGAGCGTTGGGCGCCCTGGACCAAAGCAAACGTTCGCTGTTCGACGGTATTGACCGCGCGGACTCTGTTTCTCTCGATCCACATAAGTGGCTCTACACACCCGTTGATTGCGGCTGTCTTCTCTTTCGCGATCCGGCGATTGTCCGGGCCGCGTTTTCTCAGAATGAAGCCGACTACATCAAAGTGCACGAACAAGAGGACCAGGAAACATTTGCTTTCTGGGACTACAGCGTCGAACTGTCGCGGCGCTTTCGGGCGCTGAAGGTTTGGTTTGCCCTTAAGTACTACGGTTCGAGGCGATTGGCAGAAGCCATCAGCGACGACAATGCGCTGGCGCAGTACCTTGCGGAACAAATTCTCGCTTCGGAAGACTTCGAACTGTTGGCGCCGGTTGAGCTGAGCATCTGCTGCTTTCGCTACGTTCCGCCTTCGATGAAAGATCGAATGACATCGGCTTCGGCAGAGACAAGCAGCGAGATCAATCGAGCTTTGGACGAACTGAATACTCAAATCATGCTAGCAGTCCAGCGAGGCGGCCAGGCCTACCTGTCGAACGCTACAATTCGCGGCTCTTTCGCTTTGCGGATTTGCATCGTGAACTTTCGCACGACGCGCGCCGATATTGATCAGACCCTGGCAGTAGTTCGCGCAGCAGCGAAAAAGCTCGACAATGAATGAAAGAAAATCGGCCACAGATAAACGCGGATAAGACGGATAAGAAAAGACTATCAGCGTTACCTATTTTAATCAGTGTTATCCGCGTTAATCTGTGGCTAACTTCCTTCCGCTGACTATTGATGTGATGATCGAAAGTGGGTCTACCCAGGATTACACTGATGAACTGCGCGTCGCCCTGGAGCTCGCACGTGAGGCTGGTGCTGCCATCCTGGATTTCTATCGGGGCCCGCTCAAGATCGAACAAAAGTACGCCAGTCACGATAGCGAGCCGGTCACTCAGGCAGACCGCGTAGCAAACCATTTGATAGTTGAACGGCTGCGCCAGGACTTTCCTGACGACGGAATTCTTGCCGAGGAGTCTGAAGATACCGCTCGCCGTTTGGGAAAACTGCGCGTGTGGATGGTTGATCCGCTGGATGGAACGACCGGGTTTATCGCCGGGAACGGTGATTTTGCGGTGCAGATTGGACTTGCAGAAGCCGGCAAGAGTGTTTTGGGTGTGGTTTATCAACCGCTGACAGGAGTTCTTTACAGAGCTGTGCGAGGTCAAGGCGCCTGGGTCGAACGACCTAACCAGGCTCCTGAGAAGGCGGTTGCTTCGATCCAAACTGATCTTTCTTCCATGCGCCTGGCTGCCAGCCGCTCGCATCGCAGCCCGCGAATGGACCAGGTAGTCAAGGCTTTCGGCGTGAAGGAAGAGGTACGTCGGGGCTCGGTAGGGATCAAGGTCGGACTCATTGTCGAGCAACAATGCGATCTCTACATCCATCTTTCGCCGCGGACCAAACAATGGGACACGTGCGCTCCCGAAGTGATTTTGACAGAAGCAGGTGGACTGCTTACTGACCTCTTTGGCCGGCCGTTAAGCTACAACGTCCCGGAGGTGCAGAATCGAAACGGTATCGTAGCGAGCAACGGGCCGGCGCATAACAGGATAATAAGTACTCTCGCCCCTCTTCTCGCTGAGTTTCATCGCCTGCCCGTTTAAGGACTTCTCTTTGCAGTGCGGCGACTTGTCGCCACTTTTCGAGGTGGAATAGCTCTCATTGATGCCACGGCCTTGTGCCGTGGTACTTCACGCTCGCAGCTACAGACGGCTGAGAGAGATTCGTAAGATGCCATGGGCTTGCCCCGTGGAGTCTCACGTTTTCTGCTATGGGAACGTGATTATTCCACGCAGCGCCTTCGGCGCCGAAGGAGAAAGGGGGAAGTTCTTTTTAGCAGCGAACGTGAATACTCGACGGAAACAAGGCCGTGGCATCACTCTTATTTACTGTCGGACAGCTCGGGGCTGGGTTATTATCTCAGTCTTTGGTTCGGGAGGTCGCGTTGCTTATTAGGCCCAGACCTTTTCTTACCTGCTTAATTATTTGTCTCGCCCCGCTGCTTTTGCTGGCCTCAATAAATTTCTGGTTTACCGTAAACCTCGTCGAGTCTGAGCGGAAAAAATCACTTCTGGAAGACCTTGCAGTTTTTATCTCCTCGGCAAATCGCATCCTGGACGAAGAGGGCGGCTCTCTCAATTCGCTGGGGACGTCAGATGCGCTGCACCGGTATCTGGCCGAGGAAACAAAACTCAACTCGATTGCGCTCGCAAAAGATTCCGGGAACGGTGCTCGTGACTTACCGGTTGAGCTTAAAGCTTCGCTCGTAGCCGTATTCAATAATCACCGGCACGTTGAACGTCTAATTTGTTTTGGTTCAAGGAAACAACCGCTCATTGTGGTGGAAATCAATAAGGCTAACCAGGGAATAGACGCCCTGAAGATCCAAACAAAAGACTTCCATCCCGGTCTGCCACAACCGGACGACAGGGTTTGGAGCGTGCGCGACACAGCAGTCTTAACTTCGCCACTGACCGCGGCTTCGTTCGGCGCCAGTCAGGCTTATACGGTGCCGATCTTTGCAGAACAGGAAAACGCAGCAACTCCAAGTGCAGCGTTGGTCGGTCAAATCAATATAGATTCCGTCCTGGCTGAGGCCGCGAGACCAATTGAAGCAAAGAATAGCAGCAGCGATTTTAATTCGATGGTTATCGTCATCGACCGGTCTGGCGCCTTGCTGTATCACCCGAACGACACGCTGAAACACCAGCCAGTTGCCGCTGCCTTGCCTGCCTTTAAAACTGTTGCCACGTCAATGATGTCAAATGAGACCGGGACAAGCCGTTTTAGCTTACCCACCGGTCAGGATTACCAGGTCGCTTTCACGCCGTTCCCCAAAATAGCTGCCAGTGCCGCGGTAGCGAGCAACCCAGGGGTCGCCCTTTCATCGGCCAGACGTGCCGGTTGGATCGGAATCTTGCTGGCGGGTGTAATCGCCTTTTTAACGGCCGTCGCACTTTCGCGTTACTGGCAGAAACAGAACCGGGGCATTGACACCGTCACGGAAGGCGTGACCGCCATTGCCAAGGGTAAGCTTGATCACCGTATCAACGTCAGATCCGGAGATGATGCTCGCGTCATCGCCGATAACATCAATTTAATGACCGAGCGGTTGCGTGAGCAGTTGGCACGCGAGGCCGAGGCGCGGCAGTTCGAATCGTTTGTCAGGCTTTCGGCCATGTTAACGCACGACCTGAAGAATTCCATTGAGGCGTTATCTTTAATCGTCGGCAACATGGAAGTGCATTTTCATAACGAAGAGTTTCGCGCAGATATGATGAAGTCGCTTACTCTCGCCACCGAGAAGCTAAAGGCGCTGGTGGCGCGAATAACGAATCCCGTCACTACGTTGAGCGGTGAGCATCGAAAACCGATGCCCACAGACTTGACCGCACTGGTTCGACGCGTTGTGGGAATGATTGCGGAGCCGGTGCCTTCCACATACCAGATCGAGCTGAGACTGTCACAGCCGGTATACGCTCTGGTAGACGCTGAGCGGATGGAGAAGGTAGTTGAAAACCTGCTTATCAACGCCCTCGAGGCGATGGCCGACACAGGCGGCAAGTTGACCATCGAGGCCGGTGCCGCGGTGCCGGGAAAAGTGTATCTAAACGTTAGTGATACCGGTTCTGGTATGAGTGCGGAATTCATCGAGCAACGGCTGTTTCGACCTTTCGCCACGACCAAAAAGAACGGGGTCGGCCTCGGTCTTTATACGTGCCGGGAGGTAGTGAGGGCCAATGCCGGCACTATTGAGGTCCAATCCAATGAAGGCGTTGGTACAACCTTTCGCGTCGTGCTACCATCGGCGATAATCGAACGGCGCAATTAGACGGCGGTAATTTTGGGGCCGCGGTCAAAACAGGTCGTCGAGATCCTCTCAAAAAATCTCGCCCAGACATTTCCGAAGTGAAACGGAAGCGAACCCTCAGCGTCGCACTCTTGAGTGTGCACGATGACGAATCAAGCTCAGGTCAAAGGAACTGTCCTCGTTGTTGACGACGACGATGCGGTGCGCAGCGGGCTTTATTGGGCCCTGGCCTCGGATTATCGCGTCCTTCAAGCAGCGTCGCGGAGTGACGCCCTGCCACTGCTCCATCGCGAAGGGATCGATGTCGTAGTTAGCGATTTGCACCTGCCGCCGCGAGCCAGCGAGATCTCCGAAGGGTTGGCAATCATCGACGCTGCTCGGGCCGAGGACCCGCCAATCCAGGTTGTTGTAATTACCGGGAGTCAGGCAAGAAATGCTGCACTCGAAGCCGTGAAGCGAGGCGCCTACGGATTCTTTGAGAAACCGCTCAATGCGGCGGAGGTGTTGCACATCGTTAACCAGGCTGCGCGAATGCGGCGTCTGGAGATCGAGAATCTCCGGTTGCGGGACGAACTGACTCGCTCTCAGGGTTTCAAAGAACTATTGGGGGCCAGTCAGTCGTTGGAAAAGATAGTCAAACAGGCCCGCTCGGTGGCAGCAACCAGTGCAACGGTGCTGCTGGTAGGCGAAAACGGAACCGGCAAGGAGATGTTGGCCCGGGCGATACATACTGAGAGTCCACGCGCGGATGGCCCCTTCGTGGGAGTCAGTTGCGCTGCATTGCCGGAAACCTTGATTGAATCTGAGTTATTTGGGCATGAGAAAGGGGCATTTACCTCGGCCATACACGCGCGAAAAGGCAGGTTCGAGCTGGCGGATGGGGGCACACTATTTCTGGATGAAATTGCGGATCTCAACGCAAACGTCCAGGTGAAATTGCTGCGTGTGTTGCAGGAGCGCTCGTTTGAACGTGTCGGCGGCTCGAAGACTTTGAACGTTGACATTCGGCTAATTGCTGCGAGCAATCGTGACCTCGAGAAGGACGTCGACGCGGGCAGATTTCGTCGCGACCTCTTCTATCGGTTGAATGTAATCCCGCTGACATTGCCAGCCCTCCGCGATCGTAAGGAGGATATTCCACTGCTGGCGGCCCACTTTGCCGCGAAGGCAGCGACCAAACATGGCCTGCCTGCTCCTGAGCTTGATGCGCGTCTGATTGATGGTTTGCAGGAATACACCTGGCCGGGCAATGTACGTGAGCTCGAGAATCTGATGGAGCGACTCGTGGTATTGAGCAACGGCCCAAATCTGGGTCTCGAGTTTCTTCCTGAAAAAATGTTGCGGGTGCTTCCGGACGCGAATGTTGCGGACGAAACAACTCTGGAAGGAGCAGTAACTGCGCTCAAGTGTCGCATGATTTTGAGTGCTCTGCAGAGCGAGGGCGGAAACAAGGTCGCAGCGGCAAGGAGGTTGGGAATCAGCCGCTCTTATCTTCACAGGTTGATCAGCGAACATGGACTGGGCGGCAGAAATTGAAATTAGAATTTAGAAATTAGAATTTAGAAATCAGGAAATTTGACATTTGAGGTTTGACATTTTTCATTTTTCATTTGTCATTTGCTGCCGAGGTTCGTGTGATTTCGTGGATAGTAGGCCGCTTCACGCAATGCGGTGTCCACGAAATCATGCGGAGTCGAAAAATGACAAATGAAAAATGACAAATGTCAAATTTCCTGATTTCTAAATTCTAATTTCTAAATTCTAATTTCTAAATTCCACCTATCGTCCGGGCGCCGTCGTTGATCCTTTGTGAATCGACTCGCCGACCTTTACGATCCACAAACCGGAATTAATGTCATTGAAGATCACGTAGTCCTTGTAGGGCTGCGCACCCCAGGTAAACGGCATGTTGGGGTGAACACCCGCCGGATCGCCCATCCAGAGCCTGCCTATCTCCCGACCCTGGCGATAGAGATCCCCACGAAGTTCACCTGATACGTCGACGATACGCGCCCCGCCGTTGTAGTAACCCATGTACATGATGTCGTTATCGACCCACATGTTGTGCGCGCCGGCTTCGGGTACTGGATACTCGGCTACCTTGCGTGGGTTGTTGATATCGGATACATCGATCACGTGCACGATGCCTCTGACCGGAATTCTCCTTTTCCCGTGAATGTCGAAAATTGGTGGAAACACTTCATCGCCGACGAAAACATAGCTCTTATAACGAAAGACTGAGTGAGTCCCGGCCAACCAGCCGTTTCCGTAAAGCTCGTTATGGTTGAAACGCAGCTGACTCACGAGTTGCGGCTTCTCAGGACTTCCGCCTTTCATGCCATTGCCAACGTCCAGGATGATCAGCCCGTCTCGCCAGTACGCGAGGTAAGCCAATCCATCCTTAACCTGGAGGTCGTGCAAATAACGTCCACCAACTTCTTCTCCTTCCTTTGTGCGCACTGTAGTGACAACAGGGTTTTCGACCTGCCAGCGGGCCACTTCCCTGGGATTCTTCACATCCTCGAAGTCGATGACGCGCATCGAGCCGGTAGCATCGTCTGTTAAATAAACGTAGTGGCTGTCCACGAAAGCACTGTGCACCCCACCCGTCACGGTCGCCGTGTACTCGGAGATTAACTTTGGATGGGCTGGATCAGATGTGTCATAAAACGCGATTCCGTTTTTTCGGTTTGAAGCTCCCTCGCGCGAGATTACCAGGATCTTTCCATCGGCGGTGGTGCTGATGTCATTGACTATTCGCGCATCGACTTTCACCGTGTCGGTTAGTTTCGGGTTTGCAGGATCAGAGATGTCATAGACGAAAAAGCGATCGGCAATCGTCGAATAGTATGCGTAGTTGCCGATAATCCACTCTTCCGCGCCTTCCACATCTTTCAAAAGCGCCCGGCCGACAACCTTGAGATCGCGCTCTGCATTTCGCGGCGTGACGACAACCGAGGCGCTCGATATCTTGTCTCCGATTGCTGCGGTAATCACATAGGTTCCCGGCAGCTCGGCAACAAACCCGCCATCGTTGTCGATCGTCGCCCCCTCGCCACCTACGGACCAGCGCGGTGCATAGCCGGCACTTGATCCCTGCGAGATGGCGTTGAAATGCACTACATCACCGGTCTTTGCCGTGGTCGTGCGAGGCTGAATCGAAAGGTTGCTGATCGAGGCTTTGACCACATTAACTACTACGGTTCCTGACGCCATATCAGAGGTAGCTTTTAGAGTAGCTTTACCCGGTGAGACTCCGACGGCCACGCCGGCTGCATCCACTGTAGCCACCGATGGATTATCTGAAAGCCAGTTTACGGTCACATCACTCCGCGGGTCTCCGCTAGCGACTTTTGCCGTGGCGCTAAGCTTCATTGCTCCGCCGACGATCAGGGCCGAGGGAAGCGGGTCGATCTGGATCGTCTTGACGGGAGCTTGCTTGACGACAACCTTTGTGAACACAGGCTTGCCGCCAACGATAGCTCCTACCATCACCTCGCCGGGTTGAAAGAAACTGACCGAACCGTTTTCATCCGCCTTAGCCAAATCAAACGGCGCCGCAAACCATGTGCTGGGTTTTTCGTTTACGGTGCGGCCTTGTTCGTCTTTCAGCAGTACAGAAAACTGGATTTTCTGCCCAACTTCGATGTCCGGTCTTGCGGGTTGAATCTCAGCCGATTTGATTACGGGCGCCACATTGCCGTTTTGCCCATTTATTTTCGAGACTGGTAAAGCGAAAAGCAGCATTGCACAGCTTACCGCCAGGCTGAGTCTTAAGGATGGCATGATGTTTCTCCTGAATTGCAAGAACATAGGTAGATTGTTAAGAGGCATCTTAGACGGCTGCCTTGACGCGGCGCAAGTTGTCAGCTGGAACGGTGATTGGGTTGAGCCGACTCAAGGCATGGGAATTCGCAGGTTGGGAAGGTGGGCTTGCCCCCGCTCAAGATCCGCACGCACTCAACACTCAATTGATAGCCCAAGCTGAGGAACCCTTCGCAACCTTCAGGGCCAATCTCGAGTGTTGAGTGGGTGCGGATCTCGAGCGGGGGCAAGCCCACCTTCCCAACCTGCGAATTTCCACGCCTTGAGTGGTGTCCTATTGTTGTCATAGCACTTGAATCGTGTCAGGCAGTGCGAGAATATGCTTACAGGATTTATTCATGGCCAGTATTCAAAAGCGACTGCCGGAAAATGTCCCGGGGGATTTCTATGTCGATACTACTTGTATCGATTGCGACGCCTGCCGGCAGATCGCGCCCGAGACCTTCCGTGAATTCGGCGAGCACTCTGTCGTCTATCGTCAGCCGGAGACCGAAGCACAGGCACGGCTTGCATTAATGTCCCTGGTTGCGTGTCCCACCGGATCGATCGGCGCCCGTGGACACCATGATTTTCACGTCGGTATTGATGCTTTTCCTTCTCACCTTGCAGAGAACATATACTTCTGCGGCTTCACTTCCGAGTCGAGCTTTGGCGCCTGGAGCTATCTAATTCAGCGGCCGGAAGCTGAAGGCGGAAATGTCTTAGTCGACTCACCACGGTTTGCCACACAGTTAACAAAACGATTAACGAACACCGGTGGCGTGCGCCAGATGTTTTTGACACATCGCGACGACGTAGCTGATCATCAGCGGTTTGCGGAGCTGTTTGGCTGCGAGAGAGTCATGCATGCAGCGGACGGCGCCCAGCGCTTGGGAATCGAACGCGTGATCGCTGGCGAGGCCGAGGTTCGCCTGGATGATGAACTGGTAATCATCCCGACCCCGGGACATACTCGCGGTCACATGGTACTGCTGTACAAAAACAAGTTTCTTTTCACGGGTGATCATCTGGCCTGGTCGCCGGCGCGTGGAACCTTGACTGCGTTCCGCAGTGTCAACTGGTATTCGTGGCCCGAACAGATTCGTTCGATGGAAAGGCTCCTGGACTACGATTTTGAATGGGTTTTACCCGGACACGGTCGCATTCATCACGACAGTTGTGAGAATATGCGGACTCACCTGAAGCGCTGTATCGCCTGGATGAAAGAAAGGTAAAACGAATGAATCGAAATCAGAAGATTGCCATCGGCTGCGGCGCTGCCGGCTGCCTGGGATTGATTATTGTCTGCGTCGTTGGACTGGTTCTTTTCTTGATGTTGCGGCCGTCAAACAGGAACTCGAACAGACACGATAATGTAAACGCGAACCGCAGCGGCGATTTCAATGCGGAGCCCGGTTCAACAGCGAACAGCAACGAGGCGGACAACGGCGGAGACGGCAGTTCGTCGTCCTCCATGAGCGACGACGACAAACATAAGTTGTTCCAGGCTGGCGCCGCGACTCAGGACTCTGAAATTGTGCAGCGGGTATGGAAGAAGCTGGGTTTGCTCAAGTCAGACGGTTCGCCGAACGATGAGTATGTGCAGTTCGTGAAAGATCATGTGGTGTGGCTTTTCAGCAATGCTGAGTTTGTCAAGTCACTAAACACTCCGGAAAAGGCCCGGGCTTATGTTGAAGCTCACCTAAACGACTGAAAGTGAGCAAAAACGAGGGCTAACGAACGGGCGCGTGCGCATTCGCGCCCGTTTTGTTATTTTCAGTTGGTTGTCAGTAGTCATTAGTCAGTAAACAGCGATCAGTTGTCGGTTTTTTGATCTTTGGTCTTTGGTCTTGGGCCTCAGGTCTTTGCTTTTCGCATCGAATCTCATCAAGTTCAAAGACCAAAGGCCAAAGACCAAAGGCCAAAAATTAACAACCAAAAACTGACAACGGACCACTGACAACATTCCAAATGAATTCAGACCGCATCCGAAATTTTTCGATCATCGCGCACATCGACCATGGCAAGTCGACCATAGCCGATCGGCTCCTGGAACTTACCGGCGCCGTGACCGGCCGCGATATGTCGGAACAGGTGCTCGATAACATGGATCTCGAGCGGGAACGCGGTATCACAATCAAAGCTCACGCTGTGCGGCTCGACTACCGCGCAAACAACGGCAATGATTACGTATTGAACCTGATTGACACTCCGGGCCACGTCGATTTCTCCTACGAGGTTTCACGTTCATTGTCGGCATGTGAAGGAGCGCTGCTGATAGTCGACGCTTCGCAGGGAGTGGAAGCGCAGACCCTGGCAAACACCTACCTTGCTATCGACAACAATCTTGAATTGATCCCGGTCATTAACAAGATCGACCTTCCCGGCGCTGAGCCGGAAAAGGCCGTCGAACAGATTGAACACCTGATCGGGTTGGAAACCCATAACGCCTTGTTCACCAGCGCGAAAACCGGTGAAGGGGTGGCCGAAGTGCTGGAAGCGATAGTGCGCGATGTGCCGCCACCCACCGGCGATCCCAACGCCCCGCTGAAAGCTTTAATATTTGATTCCTGGTACGACTCGTACAGGGGTGTGATAGTCCTCTTCCGCGTAATCGACGGCAGCATTCGTCCCGGAATGAAGATTCGATTCTTTAACACCGGACGCGACTATCAAGTAGAGACGCTGGGGGTTAATCGTCCTCGTCCCACGCCCATCGATGTATTGAGTATCGGTGAAGTCGGCTTTCTCACGGCCTCGATCAAAGAAGTCGCCGATGTGGAAATCGGCGATACAATCACTGAAGCAGCGCGACCTACAACCGAACCGTTTCCGGGTTTTCAGAAAATCAAGCCGATGGTTTTCGCCGGTCTATATCCGATAGATACAAATCAGTACGAAGAGTTGCGGGATGCGCTCGATCGCCTGCGCCTGAATGACGCCTCGTTCTTTTACGAGCCTGAGTCTTCTACCGCGCTCGGTTTCGGCTTCCGTTGTGGCTTTCTCGGCTTGTTGCACATGGAGATTGTGCAGGAGCGATTGGAGCGTGAGTTTAATCTCGATCTGATTACGACCGCGCCGGGAGTGCGATATCTCGTGACGACGACGGACGGCCAGGTGGCTGAGATTGATTCGCCGGCGAAGATGCCCGACCCGGGTCGCATCGTGAAGATCGAAGAGCCGGTCATTCGGGCAACAATTCTCACGCCCGACGAGCACCTGGGCGGGATCCTGCCGTTGCTCGAGGAAAAGCGGGGCTTGCAGAAAGGCTTTGAATACATCGCTTCTAACCGAGTGATGCTTACTTACGAGCTGCCGTTGAACGAGATTGTGCTCGACTTCTATGATCGGTTGAAATCCGTATCACGCGGTTATGCTTCACTGGACTACAACCTGGCAGGCTATTGGGAGAGCGACCTGGTAAAGCTCGATGTGCTGGTTGCGGGCGAGCCGGTGGATGCGCTGTCATTGATTCTTCATCGCAGCACGGCACAGGCCAAGGGACGTGCCCTGGCAGAGAAGATGAAACAATTGATTCCTCGCCAGCTCTTCGAGGTGCCGATTCAGGCAGCGATCGGCAACAAGGTGATCGCGCGCGAAACAGTCAAGGCGCTGGGCAAGAACGTCATCGCGAAGTGTTACGGCGGCGACATCACGCGCAAACGCAAACTGCTGGAAAAACAAAAAGAAGGGAAGAAGCGGATGAAGAAAGTCGGCCGCGTCGAGATCCCGCAAGAAGCTTTTCTGGCAGTGTTGAAGGTTAATGAATAGATCCACAAGGCTCAATCCAGGGAGTTTGTGATAAAAAGTGACTGGATCGTGCTTTTACTCCAGGACGGCAAACTAAGTATTGCAGAATACCAAAGCAAAACAACCCGAGGTTGAAGCCAAACCGCGGAAAGGCGTTCACAAAGCCGTGACGATCTTCTGTGATGGTTCCAGTTTGGGAAATGGACGAGGACAAACTCGTGCGGCCGCGGTTGCGCTATTGGGTTATCGGGGAGTCTGGCGCGCGGTTGGAAACTATCTTGGCCACGCAACAAACCAGCAGGCGGAAATTGCTGCTGCCGCCGTGGGTTTGGAAACTCTTCGCGAACCCTGCCGCGTTCATCTCTTCACGGATTCCCGTTACGTGGTCGAGACGATGAATGGCAGGTTCAGAAAAAAGACAAACCACGAATGGTGGCAGCGTCTGGATGTGGCGTCCCAACGACACGAGGTTACCTGGGAGTGGACTCGGGGACACGACGGACACCTGATTCAGGAGGCAGCCGATCGCGCCGCTAGAAAGATCGCCCAGGCCGGGCAAGTCGAGGAAGAGATCCTGCGCGAAGCGATCGATAGAATTGGTACCGTGGAAGTGGACTGATCAGTTCCCAGAAGAGTTCGCTTTTGCTTCGCGGCTGTCTATAATTTGAATTCCCCCAGTAAGCTAAACTGTCGCCCGGGTTTGGAAATCCCAGAGCGTTACTGAATGACTGGCATTACGCGAAAATTGAAACCCTTCATTTTTGTGCTTGTGCGGCGTAGTGGTTTACTTTTCTTCGCTGTTCTATTGCTAAATCTGGCGTCTTCAGGGGTCCTGGCGCAGGATCCAATGCGCGGCTGGGAGTGGCAGAATCCAAAACCCCAGGGCAATTCAATCAACTCGGTGCGCTTTGACGAAGATCAATCGCGCGGCTGGGCTGTTGGCTCGGACGGTGTGATCTTGCGCACCGACAACGGCGGGTTTGAATGGGACGTTCAGGAATCGACGGCCAATACCACCCTTTATAGCATCTATGTGAAAGACAAGACGCGAGTCGTGGTCTCTGGAGCGCGCGGCGTCATCCTAACGACAGTTAATGGGGGCAATAAGTGGGTTTCGCGAAACACCGGTATCAGGGATCACCTATTCGCAGTTACCTTCGCCCCGGATAATCCTCAAAGAGGCTGGGCCGTCGGATCTTTTGGCGCAATCATCGTGACCGAGGATGGTGGCGTTACCTGGAAAACCCAAAGCAGCAACACCACGGCGCACCTTTTTGCCGTAGCTTTTGCCAACGCGCGCAATGGCATCGCGACAGGTTCACGAGGCACTCTGCTGGTCACTACGAATGGTGGGGCTGTGTGGAAACCACAAACTGGAATCACCAGTGCAGTTCTTACCGGCGCCGCCTTTGTATCATCCAAACGAGCCATCGTGGTGGGTTATAGGGGAACAATTCTTGAAACCGACGATGCCGGCCTCACCTGGAAGTCGCAGAATTCCTTAACCACGACGGATCTGTTTTCCGTCTTCTTCACTGACGATAAGCATGGATGGGCCGCCGGAGACAGTGGAGTAGTAATGACCACCGGCGACGGCGGAAATATCTGGCTGGCAATCAGCGTGAGAACAAACCCGCGTTTGACCACAGTTTATTTTGCCGACGAGTGGGTAGGTTGGGCGGCGGGCGGCGATGGTCTGGTGGTTCGCACTGATGACGGTGGGATGTCGTGGCGACGGCTGACTGAAGGAGGGCGTGAAGATCTAGGCAGCCTATGCTTCATCGATAACTCGCACGGCTGGGCGGTCGGCTCTCGCGGAAAAATTCTCTTTACCAGTTCAGGCGGAAAGAGCTGGACCACGCGACCCTCGGGAACCACTCAGCGCTTAAATGCCGTCACGTTCGTCGACGAAAAAGCCGGCTGGGTTGTCGGCGACCGCGGAACAGTTCTACGGTCAACGAACGGAGGAGTAACGTGGGCGCCGGTGCTCATCGAAGCAAACGAGGATCTGTTTGGCATTGATTTCGTCACACCTGAGTTAGGTTGGATTGTTGGCGCGCGCGGCTCGATTCTTCATACCGATGACCGCGGCGAAACCTGGCATCTCCAGCGCGTCGGTACTTTCAACTGGCTGGAAGATGTCCACTTCACTGACCCGCGCCACGGCGTGGCTGTGGGCTCAAACGGCACGATCCTGCTGACGGAGGATGGCGGCGAAAACTGGAAGCGAGTTGATCGAAATTTGAAAGAGTGGCTTTATGCGGTTGCCTTCGCTGATGCCCAGCGTGGCTATATCGTGGGAGCCCGCGGCATCATTCTGCGTACGGACGATGGTGGGGCAACCTGGAAAGACCTGGAAAGCGGATTAGCGAGCAACCTGTTCGCCGTTGCTGTTTCGGGACGCAACGACGTTCTGATCGCAGGAGATCAGGGTCGAATCCTGAACAGCAAAGACTCGGGCGAGAGTTGGCAGGTCCAGCCAACAATAACCAGTACGCCTTTGTTCTCCGTAGCCTATCGCGGAGGGACAAATATCTGGGTTGCCGGTCGTGGCGGTGCGATTCTCAGACGGACTGAACCGGTGGCGACAGTGAGAATTCCCAGGCCACCTCTCCCTCCGATGCTGCGCGGCACGCCGAAAGCGCAGCTGCAAAACCAGGATGATTCAGTGCTCGATGACGGCGACATCCCACGCGCCGTGCCCCCGATCCGAAAACCAGCCAAACCCTGAAATTGGCCACAGATTCACACAGATAATCACAGATTTAGAGAGAAGAGAAAAGGGACCAGCACAGAGAAAACGTCTTGATTGATCTGCGTTTCATCCGTGTTTTATCTGTGGCCCAACTACTTTTCAGGGATCCTGGAGTTGAAAATCTGCCGGCACGAATTCCACCGCGACAACTTCGCCGGCGACGCGATTTCGATCTTGTCTCCCAGGGCGAAACGTTACCACCACAGGATTCGGTGGGTGACGTGTCCCGCAGCTCATCTCGCCGCGTACGTCAGTCGTATAAGTCACAAACCTTACCCGCTCCAACCCGCTGGCATGCAGTCTCAACTGCTGCCCACCCGAATCTACGGACAAGAGAATTGTCCCCGGACCGCAATCCACGCGGTTGAGAATTCCCTGCACCCGCTGTTCGCCGTCCAGCGGTTTGCGCAGAAACGGCTCGAGCGAAGGTTCCTCGGTTGCCCCAGTGTCCTCATGTCCGATGTCGCTCGAATCCATGCTGAGGCCTGCCGCCTTGAGGCGATTGATTTGCTCTTCAATCTTTTGCATCGAATTCAGCAAAGTCAGGGCGCTCTGTCGAATCGTTTCGTCGGCGTTTTCTCGCAGCATTGGCTGCAATACTTGCCGAGCCGTCACGAAATCCTGCTTGCGCATGTAGAGTTGGGCCAGCACGAAAAGATAATCGTCCCGTCCCGGCGCCAAAGTGAGGGCATGCCGGACCATTCCAATCGATTCATCCAGTTCTTGCTCTCTCACCAGATTGACAAAGGCGAGCAGGGCATACGATTCCGGAAAGTTCGGATTCAGTTCAATCGCGCGTCGCAGCTCCGCTCGCATCGTTTCGACCGTCTCCGGAGCATACGTTGAGATCGAGAGACCCTCATCCATCGCACTGCGACTGAGCGCAAACGCAAGGTAGTAGTGGACTAGATAATTTGTAGGGTCACCGGCTTCGGCTTTTCTCAGATGCTCAATTGCCGGGCCAAAACGTTTTTGCTTCACCCGCACGATACCAAGCGAGGCGTGAGCAAGGGAAAGCGTTGGATCGAGCGCAAGTGCTTGCTCCAACACAACAGCTGACTGGTCCAGGCGATCAATGTGCAGCAAGAGGTCGCCGAGGTAGGCCCGTCCCTCGGCTTCAGAGATCGGCTCACTTGCGATGTCTGCGGTTGATCTGATCCTCTCTGGCAAAGTAACTGCTAACTGCGGAAAGATGGTTCGATTGGTGTAATCCTTGAGTTCGTTCCTAAGCGTTTGGGAATCAGTTTGAAATGCCGCTTGAAAGGCCCGCTCAGCTTTTGCCCCGTCGCGTAACAAGGCCAGAAAGGCGCCAAGCTGCCGCTGTCGTTTTCGCTCGTTGCCAAGGATCAGGTAATGGACCAGAGCCCATGACTCGGCATAGAAGATTCCTGTCTTGTCGCGCTCGTTGTAATAGGGTGATTTGCGATCGACGCTCAGAAGGGTTTGCAGCGGCAGCCAGGAATCACTCCGCAGCATGAGCAAATGACCAGGTATGACTTTCCCCAATAAGACCTTACGACCGTCATCAGCGGTGTCAAAAGTGCTGTAGTACTCAGCCAGTCCTTCGTCGAGCCAGGGTGGCACATTGCGGACGGTGTTGTGCAGCAACAGGTGCACGTACTCGTGAAAAATCACCCGAAACGGATCGTTCGCCAGTTCTTCGGTGGTCAAAGTGATGTAATTAACATCTTCACCAGATTGGAAGTAACCGGCAACATTTCCGGGCTTGCCCTGGTAAACCGGCTTGAAAGGATCGAACGCGTAGTTGCTTTTGAAAACGACCACTCTTGTAGCCGCTGACGAGTTGATACGGAAGCCGGTCAACAAGCGGCTAAATGCGTCCCGAAATTGTTCGAGCCGCACCGCCACTTCACGAATGTCTCGTTCGCTGGCGTTTCCTACAAGTACGAAATTGTCGGAATGAACTTTGGTCCAGGAGTCTTTCCCCTGTGTGGCCGATGCGTTGAACTGAACCAGCAGAAAAATTAAGCAGATGTATGCCAGGTGCGCCGAGGGCCGCTTGACCAGATAGAAAGTGCTGGGCATCTCGTACCGTTCAGGAATAGGGCAAGCTGTTAGCTGGCCGTCAGGTCGCTGCGCAGAAAAGTTCTGTGTTAATTGGGAGCGCGTGGGGAGCGTCGCGGTATGGCACTTTCAACCGAAACTATACGGACGCGTCTGGGCCAGTGTCAACATTTGTTGTCAGGGGTAAGTGAGAAACCAATCAAGACGATAAGCGGATCATTCTGGCTGCCATGCGGACCGCGTCGGCATAGACGTTGTCGTTGCAGAGTATTTCCAATTCACGACCGATCAGTTGGGCTGTGCTGCGATTCCTGACCGGCAGCACACGTCCAGGGTGTGAGACCCCTTCTATAGTGGCCCTGGTTTCCAGATGCAGCCCGCTCTCGTGACGAGAGGCGACAAACGTGGCGTTAGGTCTTGCAGTTTTCAGCCAGGCGCTCGCCAGCCGGCCTGGTCTCATGTCCGGCCGATCAACGCGTCTAAGCTGCAGGCTCATCGACCGATCCCGGCAAGTGATTTCAAATTCCACGTCATTGCCTTTTACTGCCGCCCTTGAGAAACCCCAGTCTAAACGGCTCGCGAGCCAACCGGCGAACAGCAGTGCCTGCGGAGCGACTGCGGATGGATCACCCGCCGGAGCGGAATACTCGATGACAACAGTGTCGAGTTTTGCCAGCGCTGCTTTGCAGTGCGGAGGATCGTAGAAGCTGGCCAGTAAAGCGCGCCAGGACGTGAGCCGGGCCCAGTTTATGTCGCTGATCCCCAATTGTCCCCGCTGCTGGCCACCGAACAATTCGGCCAACGCGACCAGCGTCTCGACCGACCGTTCTGCTTCAGCGCTATCAATGATCAGGCGGTCGGCAGCACGGCTAAAGTCTGCAAACGTTCGATCATCCGGTTGTAATTGGTCGCGCCACCAGAGGAATATGGGAAGATCCGAGACCAATAACGGCAAAGCGGCGCTGGGCAGTTCAGGCACAAACTTACCCCGCGCAATGAGCACGATTTCTTCGCACGACAGCCGTTTTCGACTGCCGTCAGTTTGAGAGAAAGACGAAACATACAACTGGATATCGCGATCCTCAGCATCTCTCTCAGCGATGATGACAAACGCCCGGCAGGGGTGAGCCGCACTTAGATCGCGCACTGTCACGTTGATATCGTCCAAAGCCGACTCGCCTGGAGTCAGGATAATGAGGTTGGCCACACGTGCGCGCATGACCGCGCCCTCTTCATCCATCTGTTCTTCCGCCGCGTTTTGCCAGAGCACACCTAATTCACGCTCGATGGCTTCGACGTCCAGGGCCTGAGGTATTTGGATTTGTTGCATAACTTTTGTTGGTCAGTGCTCAGGTTTTTGGTCTTTGGCCTTTGGTCTTTGATCTGTGGTTTGCATCCAATTCCACTAAATCCAAAGACCCAAGACCCAAGACCATTATTACAATTTACGCCACGCCCTGCCATCCCTTTCAATCAGTTCAAAAGCTGCCTTCGGTCCCCAGCTTCCGGCTTCATAATTCGGAAAGTCTGGAGCCGGCTTTTTCCAGGCATTCAAAATCGGCATGACAATCTCCCAGCCGCGCTCCACCATGTCGCGCCGCGCATATAGCGTCGAATCACCAAGCATGCAGTCGAGCAGCAGCCGCTCGTATGCCTCCGGAGGTTTAACCCCAAACGACGAGCCATAACGAAAATCCATGCTCACCCAGCGAATACGCATGGCGGGTCCGGGAAGCTTCGCACCAAAGCGCAAGGTTATCCCCTCGTTTGGCTGAATGCGAATGACCAGAACATTCGGTTGCAGCGGACTGTCCGCGTCCACGAAGAGTCGGTGTGGCACCTCTTTAAACTGAATCGCAATCTCGGTAATGCGTTTTTGCAGGCGTTTGCCCGACCGGAGGTAAAACGGAACGCCCGCCCAGCGCCAGTCGTCCAGGTAAAGCTTCAGAGCAACAAACGTTTCTGTGCTCGAATGGGGATCGACGCCCGGTTCCTGGCGATAGCCGACAACGCTGTCGCCAAGCACAAAGCCGGGCCCGTACTGTCCCCTGACAGCAAATTCATCTACGCGATCTTCAGGTATCGGACGGACCGACTGCATTGCTTTAGTCTTTTCATCGCGAATGCTATTAGCCGACAGAGACACCGGCGGCTCCATCGCAATCAAAGATATCACCTGAAAGACGTGATTCTGAATCATGTCCCGAATGACACCCGCCTTATCGTAATAACTGCCACGGCCTTCGACGCCAACCGTCTCGGCGTTGGTGACTTGAATGTGATCGATGTATTGGCGGTTCCAGAGCGGCTCGAAAATGCTGTTGGCAAATCGGAACACCAGCAGGTTCTGGACGGTTTCTTTCCCGAGGTAGTGATCAATCCGGTAGATTTGATTTTCTTTGAAAACAGAGGCCAGCTCGTCGTTCAGTTTTCGTGCGCTTTCCAGATCGTAGCCAAAAGGCTTTTCCACAATAATGCGCGTCCACCCGGTGGGCGACTGGGCCAGGTCGAACGCGCCGAGCTTTTTAGCGATGGGCCCGAAAAACTCCGGCGCCGTGGCGAGGTAGAAAATCCTTTTGCCTTCCGTGTTCCGGTTCTTCTCAATTTCCGGCAAACGCTTTTTAAGCCGCTCATAGGCCTCGTCGGCCTGGAAGTCACCACTGACGTAAAACAAGGCTTCGGCAAAACTTCGCCATGACGATTCATCGAACTCTTCTTGCTCGCCAAAATCCAACACTGCCTGCCGCATGGCTGAGCGGAATTCCTCATCACTCATTGGGTGCCGCGACACGCCGAGAACCGCAAACTCGGCCGGAACCAGTCGCTGTTGTGAGAGTCGAAGGAGAGCGGGTATGAGTTTACGTCTGGCCAAATCCCCGGTGGCGCCAAAGATCACCAGCGCGCACGGTTCGGCGGTGCGTTCGAGCCGCATCCCTGCGCGAAGAGGGTTTTCATCGTGGACTGAGCTCATTGTTTCGGATTAAAGGCAAAGACTACCAAAAAGGAAGCGGTTGCGTCGAATGCGATTGGCTCTTTGGAGTGCGCTGCCTTGTCAGCGCTTTCGTGGTGGGTGAGAAGACAGATCGGTCTTTGCATCAACTTGATGCAAACATTTCCACCTTGATGCTGTCGTGCATTTGAAAGCGGCGACGAGGCGCCGCACTCCAGGGAGTTGATCTAAACGCGCACGGGATGGTCTTTGGCGTAGGAGTAGGCACACCAGGCAGAAATGATGTGGAGGATCCAGCCGAGCGTCCCGCCAGTGCCGAGCCAAAGTCCTGATGCAAAAAACAGCCACAGAATTCCCGCGAGAATACGTCCGTTGTAAATTTGCCCGACGCCGGGGAGAATTAGACTCAGGACTCCCGCCAGAAATGGATCACGCATCACTCAAACCTCCGTTCAGGAGACGTATACGACTGACAATCGGCGTTTGTTCAACGGAATGTGAGGGCCATCCTCGTGTGGGACTCTATGTTCTATTTCGTGTGATTTCGTTGATCGGGATCGACACGACGCACATCCACGATCTCTCCACGGAAGGTGCGAAGCGCTTGCTGTACCACCGGGTTCCTTTCCGCCGACTCTCGCAGCAGCTGCTTCTCACGGCGCTCTTCGTCTTCTTTGGAGGTGGGGGCGTTGTTGAGTTCCCGATCCTGTATGACGATCCGCACACCAATCTCGTTGCGGGTGACTTCCTGACAGACGTCGCGAAGAACCTTGACATTGTCGCTCTTCGCAAGCGTGTCGCGAGAGTAACGAGCCTCGGGAGCAAACTCGATGCAGAGTTCGTTTCCCGCGAGTGTGACTGAATTTGCCGCGTCGAGCACAGTAACCAAAAACATCTTTCGCCTCGCTTCTAAGGCGGCCTTGATTCGTTCTATTTCTCCGCCCGTGTTTGCAGCTGGAGATTGTTCCGGCGCAGCGGTAACCGTTTGTTGGGCGCCCGAAAACGCCGGCGGTGCTTCAGACGGTTGCGGATTTGCCAGGGCAGGCTTGGCGGCAGTTCCCGCGAACGAGTGACCCGCAGCCCTTGGTCCCCGGATAGTTTCCGTTGGCGGTCGTTTGACGGGAGGCGATTGTGGGCTGTTGGTAGGCGAGGGAGATTTGATAGGCGCCGCTTCACCGCCGCGGACCGCTTGCTCCAGCACTGAGAGACGCTCCAGCAGCTGGGTCAGCGGTTCAAGCCGACGCATCTCCATCAATTTCACCAGTCCCACCTCCAACTGATAGCGGGGATGCGCGGCCTTGCTCAACTTTGTCTCAGTGTCCGCTAAAGAATGGAAGAACCTGACAAGATCAGATTCCGAGAAGAGAGCCGCCTGCCGCTTGAGCTCGGCCGGCTCGCACACAGCCGCCTCCAACAACTCTTCGCTGCCGGACACTTTGGTTACCAGCAAATCGCGGAAATGCGCCAGCAAGTCCCGGCAGAAGCTACGCAAGTCGTGGCCTCGCATTACTACCTCATCGATGACGGAAATGGCTTCGGCGGTGGTGTTCTCAGCGATTCCGTTCATGACCCGCGTGAGAATATCGGCGCCTGCTACGCCGAGCGCGAGTTCGACATCCTCTTTCTTGATCGTTGAGCCGGCGAAACTAATCACCTGATCAAAAGCAGATTGGGCATCGCGCATGGAGCCCTCGCCGGCGCGAGCTATTTCTCTTAGAGCCTGATCGTCCACTTTAATCTTTTCCGCCGCGGCAATCTGCTTCAAACGCTCGAGAATCTTTGGGGCAGCAATGGTGCGAAATTCAAATTGCTGACTGCGGGAAAGAATGGTGTCGGGCACCTTGTGCTTTTCGGTGGTCGCCATAATAAAGACGACCCGATCGGGCGGTTCTTCAATCGTTTTCAGCAAGGCATTAAAGGAATGCGTCGAGAGCATGTGCACTTCATCGATAATAAAGATCTTGAAGCGGTCACGCGCCGGAGCAAAGCCGACGGAGGCGAGAATCGTCTCGCGCACGTTCTCGACCTGTGTATGCGAGGCAGCATCCATTTCCTGCACATCGATTGACCGGCTTTCGCTGATCTCGCGACACGATGGACAGGCATCCGGGTCGTCGGTACGGCAGGGGTTGGGAGTGGGCTTGGACGATTTGTGACAATTCAGGGATTTCGCCAACAGCCTTGCCGTGGTGGTCTTGCCGACGCCGCGCGCGCCGGAAAACAGGTAAGCATGGTGCAACCGCTCGTGCTCAATGGCGTTTCGTAAAGTGCGGGTAATGGGTTCCTGGCCGGTAACTTCCTCAAAGGTTTGGGGACGCCACTTGCGCGCGATGACTTGATAGGTCATGGAGTTTTTTGCTTAGACTTTAGTTATTTCTAGCGATCTGTGGAATAGCGTATTTTTTTAAAAGCTTCCAGGCAAGAATCACGCTGCCGTCTGCATCCTTCCGAACTACACGAAAAGCAACCAAGATGTCGGTTCTGCCATAGCTAATCGAGCGGAGCAGGAAAGTCGAGTTCACCTCTACCGGCAAACGACTTTTGTAAGTCACTTCGTCAACCGTTGTACCCATGCCGAAGCGGCGCTGCTCGTTGCGTACCTCAGGCTCGGAAGCCGGTGGGTTGTAAGAGGAAACAAACCGCGCATCAGCGTGGTCGAGAGAAGCGTCTTCCAGCGAAACATCGCCCAGCTTCTGCAGGATCCCAAAGTCCAGGCCGGCAAATCCCGACGAGATGTCACCTGATTCCAGCCCGATATCCGATCCGAATCCGTACTCGTGAGTCAGACGCGTGAATGAATAATACGCGCCGCCGCCGCGCATCGTGATGGTCTTGGGGTTCTGCTTATAAGCCTCAGCGTCATAAACCTCGCGGGGCAACAGTCGAACCAGACCGGTTCCAGGTTGACGGAGGAGATCAGCATAGGCCAGGCGATCCTCCTCAGCGACAGCGAGGAATTGTTTTTCCAGCGTCTGCAATTCCACCCGTTTGGTTTGAATGTCTTTAAGAATCTGGTCGCGTGATTGGGATTGGGCGATTGTCCCGGTTGAGCACAGCAGGGCAACTACGAAAAACAGAATTGCAGCGGAAACATGTTTCATACAAGCGGCCTCCTGCTGATTCTTGACTCTGGGGGAGGAAGAATTTCTCGGCGCAGCCTTAGTGTTCTCTGTGCCTCCGTAGTGAGTGCGTCGTTAACTTAAATCCACCACAGAGCTACAGAGAACACTGAGGACGCGCAGAGCGTTGGTTACTATCCACTTCACAAACTGGCCAGACCCCGGACTTACCCGCAACACACGCCGCCGTTGCTACCGTTGCTCCGTTCCCGGCCTGGCGGGGTTCACAAGGCTAGCGTTGTGCGGAGCCCGGGATCTGATAAATCATTGCCGATTTCCGATTTCCGATTGCCGATTTGTCAAAATCCAAAGCTGATCGCTGCAACCAGTGGCCTCGACGCACCACTCAAATCGGCAATCGGCAATCGGCAATTGGCAATGATTTATCGGCAATCGTCAATGCGCCTACACCTGTGTCTTGCGATGGGCCAGCAAACGCAACAGGCCATTAATGCCCAGATGCAACAAAACGTACGCGATGATCGCGACCACCACGGGCAGCAACAACGTGTGCCCGCCCTCCGCGGTTGGGCTGGCCACGATTCCCCGGAAAGGCGCATAGAATGGATTTGTGACAGTAACGATGAACTGCACAAAACCGGCACTGCTGCGTGCCGCCAGCAGGGCGAGCAGGAATCGCATGCCCAACAGCGCATAGATTACATAGAAGATGTAATCGACGATCTGTGAAATTCGAGCGAGACCGCGCGAGCGTCCTACTTCACGCTCTGTTTCCACCACCTCGTCAACTGCTTTGGCCCTAAAATCACCGGCGACCTGCCTAATCTCATTTGCCTGCTTAGGCGCCGCCGCGGCGCTCGCCGCGATTTCGCTGTGCACGTCGTTCTCAATCTCAGCCTTTACCGCCTCGTGCTGAGCCGCCCGCCGTGCCTCTTCCATCGCCAGTTTGTTGTCGTCAGACATATGGCATTTCCGATTGCCAATTTCCGATTGCCAAGTCATTGCCGATTGCCAATTGCCGATTGGCGATTACTGATTGATGATCACCGATTGCGAAAGCCTGATTGTCAATCGTGAGTTAACAAAATACGCCCCAGCACGCTAATCGGCAATCGGCAATTGGCAATCGGCAATGACTTGGCAATGCTTTGGCGGAGAGGGTGGGATTCGAACCCACGGTACGGTTCCCCATACACAGCATTTCCAGTGCTGCCAGTTCAACCACTCCTGCACCTCTCCCTAAACTTATTGCCGATTGCCGAATGCCAATTGCCGATTTGCGTGTTTGGTCGGCATCGAGTGCATCGATTACGCCTATCCGGTCACATCGTGCCAATAAGCAATCGGCAATGTTCTTGGCGGAGAGGGTGGGATTCGAACCCACGGTGGGCGTTAACCCACTCCGGTTTTCGAGACCGGTGCACTAATCCACTATGCGACCTCTCCCCCTTTGGGGACGCGGTAAATGGGGGACGCGGTGAAAGGGAGACGCGGCGAACCGGAGAGAAGTGTAAATCTCCGAATCCCCGTGTCCCCGCTTCTCCCCTTCACCGTGTCTCCCCTTCGCCGTTTCCCCCTTCACCGCTTCCCGCGTCAAGCGCGTCTTGCCTGAAAAAACTCCTGCATCATCTCGCGGCATTCGCGTTCCAAAACGCCAGCAGTCACTTCGATTCGATGATTCAGGAAATCGGTATCACAAATCCGAAATCTCGATTCCACTGCTCCGGCGCGCTCATCCCGAGCGCCATAAACCAATCGCTTCACCCGCGCCTGAATTAACGCTCCCGCGCACATCGCGCACGGTTCGATCGTCGAATACACCGTGGCATCTGTTAGACGATAGTTGCCGGTTCTCTGCGCTGCTTCGCGCAGGGCAACGATCTCAGCATGGGCCGTTGGATCACAATCCGTGCGTGTTCGATTTCCGGCGACTGCCAGCAGCGTTTCGCCGCTGATCACGCAGGTCCCTACCGGCACTTCCATTCGCTCTCGAGCATCGCGTGCCGCCGCCAGCGCATGCTGCATCCATTGACTGTCAAGCTCTCGATCAGCGGCACTCATACAGGAAATCTTCGCGTCAAATAGCCGAAAAGCCAACTATAGGTGGCGCCCTAAACACTGTCAAGCGAGTCATTTTTTGGTACTGATGCAGCTTGAAAATACCACCAACCGCAGAGACTCTTCCGAAAATAAGAGTGCTCTGTGTAACAAAGTGACGATTTCTTATTTTCTCGAGCCGGTTTTTTTCCGAGTAAACAAATCGATCCACGCGCATCACACGAACTTAAAAACAAAGTCACACGAAATGTTCCTCTATTTATTTCGTGTGATGCGCGTGGATCATATCTTGGTTTTTTGGTTGTGGCTCTGCCGCTCTGTGTCTCCGTGCCTCTGTGGTGACCCTCAGCCGGCGTCTCAAGGGCATTTTCAATCGAACTTACCGGGCCCCGCGTGCTATGATGAACGCCCGGAGTCCGGAGACTCCTACTACCTTGCCGGCTCTCCCAGGCGAGTCAGGTCAATGACCACCGAAACACATCAAAGAGGCAGCGGAGCGGTGAGTGCCGAACGCAGCAGCGGACGTTTGCGGCCCGCACCGGTGGCCGAACCGCTCGCTCAGGATAAGCCCACCGCTACGGCGTTAATGCGCCGCATGTCGCCGGCAGAATTCAACACCGCGATGATTCACTTTTATCGCGGTGAAGTGCAGCGCTCAAATACCTGGCGCAATCGCCTCGATACAACAACCAACTGGGCGGTTTTGACTGCCGGCGCGACGCTCTCTTTCGTGTTCAGCTCGCCCAGCAACCCGCATTTTGTGATCCCCATTAACTCGATCCTCGTAGCGATTTTTCTTTTGATGGAAGCCAGACGCTATCGCTACTACGAGATCTGGTCCAGTCGTGTGCGGGTGCTCGAGACAGGCTACTTTTCCCAGTTGCTGGCACCGGAAAGCACTCCTTCAGATGCCTCGTGGGCTGAACACCTGGCCTCAGATTTGATCACGCCACATTTCACGATCACGGAATGGGAGGCTGTGGGTAGACGTTTGCGCAGAAACTATTTGTGGATCTTTGCCTTGCTGGCGCTGAGCTGGAACTTGAAGGTCTACCTACACCCGCTGCCGGCCAGGGATTTCAACATCTTTCTCGATCGCGCCACCGTGGGTATCATTCCCGGCTGGGCTGTCTTCGTTGTGGGAGTGATCTTCAATGCGGCCATCGCAATCTTTGCGATCGGAACAGTCCGTTTGCGCGAAGCTACGGGCGAGGTATTGCCTCAACATGAATTTTCCCTTCGACCGTTGCGCAGAATGACGAGTTGGACCACGCGCGCGGCAACCTCGGCCACGCAACGCACAACGGTACGCGCAAAACGCGCCCGGCAGCGAGTGCGCAGTTCGGCAACGACAGGTGAATTTAAGAAAATGGACATTACGGAATCACCAGATCGGCGGTCGCGGGACTTTGATATTTCAGAGACCCCGGACGGCTTTGTGCAAGAGGAAACTGTTACGCGTGGCTGAATCAAAAATCACACAATCCAGGAAACAATTCCGCCGAGACCTAAGTTTGTATGCTTGCACTTAATGGTCAGCGGCTCACTCTCAACCAAATAGCCGATGTTGCAGCCGGCCGCGAACATGTTGTTCTGGCCGACGAGGCTCGTATCCGTGCGGAACGAGCGCGTGCCGTCGTCAACAAAATTCTTGAGGATGGCCGGACTGTTTACGGCGTGAATACCGGCTTCGGCAGGCTATCAGACGTTCGCATCGAACCTTCCCGCCTGCGAGAACTTCAACTAAACCTCGTTCGCAGTCATGCCTGTGGTCTGGGCTCGCCTTTATCTGAAGCCGAGTCGCGGGCAATGCTGTTGCTGCGCGCCAATGTACTGGCCTGTGGGTACAGCGGCGCCCGGGCCGCGGTAATCGAGATGCTGATCGCCATGCTCGAGCAGGGTGTCACTCCGGTGATTCCTGAGCGAGGCTCGGTCGGGGCAAGCGGAGATCTCGCGCCGCTGTCCCATCTCGCGCTCACCGTCATCGGCGAAGGAGAAGCATTCTACGAAGGGAACCGTCTGCCCGGCGCGGAAGCCCTCAAGCGCGCGGGAATTGAGCCGCTGAAGTTGGAAGTAAAAGAGGGTCTGGCCCTGCTAAACGGGACTCAGGCGATGGCAGCCATCGGCGCGCTGGCCCTCCGTCGCGCCGAACGGGTGGCCCGCGCTGCGGATGTCGCCGGCGCGATGACGCTTGAGGGATTGCGCGGCACACCCGTGGCATTCGACGAGCGCATTCAGGCAGCGCGACCGCATCCAGGCCAGGCGGCGGTGGCTGCGCATATGCGCGCACTGTTGAGCGATAGCGAGATCCGGCGTTCTCATATCGAAAACGATCCGCGCGTGCAGGACGCTTACAGCCTTCGCTGCATTCCGCAGGTACATGGCGCAACCCGGAGCGCTCTTACTCATGCCACCGAGGTCGTCGAGATCGAAACCGGAAGCGCAACCGATAATCCGCTTGTTTTCGCAGAGACCGGTGAGGTTATCTCAGGCGGTAATTTTCATGGCGCTCCGCTGGCTTTGGTGTTCGATTACGCGGCCATCGCCATGACCGATTTAATGAGTATTAGCGAGCGGCGCATCGATCGTCTGGTGAATCCTGATTCCAATGAAGACTTGCCGCCTTTTCTCACGCAGCAAGCGGGAACGGCTTCGGGTTTCATGATGCTCCAGGTGTCGGCCGTAGCGCTCCTGAGCGAAGCAAAAGTTTTGGCCCATCCGGCCAGTATCGATAATGTGCCCACGGATGGCGGCAAAGAAGATCACGTTTCCATGGGGGTTACTGCGGCGACCAAGTTACGTTCCATTGTCGAGCTTGCCGAGCACGTGACGGCAATCGAGTTAATTACGGCAGCCGAGGCTCTGGAATACCGGGCGCCTTTGGTTCCCGGCCGTGGTGTCAGGCAGGCCTATGAAATTGTGCGCCGCCAAGTCTCACGTCTCACTGCTGACCGCTCAATGTCCCGAGATATCGAGCAGATTGTAGCCGCGCTCAGGGATGGAGATTTCGATCTACTTTTGTCGGATGTATAAATGGTTGTTGGTCTTCGGCCTTTGGTCTTAGGTCTTAGCTTGTTCTGAGACGACAACACCAAAGACCAAAGACCAAAGACTGTAACGCAAACTGTTAGTTTGCGGACGCAAGCTAACAGCTTGCGTTACTATAAAGCCCAAAGACCAAAAACCGTAAGACCAAAGTCCAAGGTGTGAACGAAAGACCGGGGAGAAAGCTATGTCAGACTCATTCGATCAACGAAGACGAGGTTTGGAAGAGGAGTACTTTCGTCGCAAGAACAAAGAAGCCATCGAGAAGCTGCGCGAGAGGATAAAGTTTGCCGAGGCGGCAAAGGCGGCAGGCAAGTCTTCAATGCGTTGTCCGCGATGTGACGGCAGCTTGAAGGAAACCAAAGTCGAAGAAGTGCTGATTGACTCCTGTGAAAAGTGCGGTGGCGTCTGGCTCGACTCAGGTGAGTTAGAGAAACTGACCGCCCGCGAGAGCACCGGATGGTTGAGCCGGTTGTGGACTGGAGACGAATAGCCTCGTTATGTCGCACAGAATGATCCGCGCGCCGCGGGGCGCACAACTGAATTGCAAAAGCTGGCAACAGGAAGCCGCGTTGCGCTGCCTGATGAATAATCTCGACCCGGAGGTCGCAGAAAAGCCTGAGGAGTTGATCGTCTATGGCGGCGCCGGAAAGGCTGCCCGGAACTGGGCGTCGTTCGAGGCGATTGTCCGCGAACTGCAAGCGTTGGAAAACGACGAGACGTTGCTGGTCCAGTCAGGCAAACCTGTCGCTGTGTTTCGCACCCACGAGTATGCGCCCCGAGTGCTGATTGCCAATTCGAACCTCGTCGGCGCCTGGGCCAACTGGGAACACTTTCACGAGCTGGAACGACGCGGGTTGATGATGTACGGACAGATGACTGCCGGCAGTTGGATCTACATTGGTACACAGGGCATTGTGCAGGGCACCTTCGAAACGTTTGCGGCGATGGCCGATAAACACTTCGCCGGAGATCTAAGTCGCAAACTCGTCGTGTCTGGCGGCATGGGTGGTATGGGCGGGGCTCAACCACTGGCTGCAACGCTAAATGGCGCCGTCTTTCTCGGTATCGACGTGGATCCGGCCCGCATTGAACGACGCGTGCGCACAGGGTATTGCGACCGGCTGGCCATGAGTCTGGTCGAGGCGCTGGACATGTGTGAAGACGCCCGCGAACAAGGGCGCGCTCTTTCCGTAGGGCTGGTTGGAAACTGCGCTGAAATTCTGCCCGAGCTCTTGCGCCAGGGCGTAAAAATAGATGTAGTGACCGATCAGACCAGCGCACACGATCCCTTGAACGGTTATGTGCCCGCCGGTTTCACCCTCGAAGAGGCGAGCAAATTGCGGCGGACTAATCCCGATGCCTACATTGCCGAATCAATGCAATCGATGAAGCTTCACGTCGAAGCCATGCTGGCCCTTAAACACGCCGGAGCCATTGTCTTCGACTACGGCAACAACATACGCAAGCAGGCGTTTGACGCCGGATGTGAAAGGGCGTTTGAGATTCTCGGTTTTGTACCCGAGTACATTAGGCCCCTTTTCTGTGAGGGCAAAGGACCGTTTCGTTGGGTGGCGCTGTCCGGGGATCCGAGCGATATTCAGAAGACAGATGATCTGGCGCTTGAACTGTTCCCGGAGGACCAGACTCTGAATCGTTGGTTGCGTCTGGCGCGTGACCGCATCCACTTTCAGGGCCTGCCGGCGCGCATCTGCTGGCTGGGTTATGGCGAGCGCGCAGAAATGGGCGAGGCCATCAATGAACTCGTTAAGCGTGGTGATTTGAAAGCGCCGATCGCCATCGGTCGCGATCATCTCGATACCGGGTCAGTAGCCTCACCCTTTCGCGAAACTGAAGGAATGAAAGATGGATCGGACGCGGTCGCTGATTGGCCTATTCTCAACGCGCTGCTGAACACCGCGAGCGGGGCCAGTTGGGTTTCGTTTCACCATGGTGGCGGTGTCGGAATTGGGTACTCGCTTCATGCGGGCCAGGTTTCGGTTGCTGATGGAACAGACGAAGCAGCTCGCAGGCTGAATCGAGTCTTAACCAATGACCCGGGCCTCGGCGTGGCGCGCCATGTGGATGCCGGTTATGAAGAAGCCGAAAAGACGGCGCGCGAGAAGGGTATTAAAGTTCCCATGCTTTCGGAATAGAAAGTAACAGTTCCACCCGTAAGAACGATCCACGAAATTAACGCGAACAAGACCGCCAAGAGTACCCGACAGATAAACAATGAAGCGGCTGCGACTACTGTTGCTGGTCTTGACGCTAATCGCAGCCGGCTTTGTCTTCTATTACCGGCGCACAAACACCATTCGGGTTGAAACCGTCTGGCTGCAAAGCCGGGTGACGGGCAGACTTTTGCCCTACAACGTAATCCTGCCGCGAGGGTACGGACCGTTTCACCGGGCACGATACCCTGTGCTTTATCTCTTGCACGGCCATGGAGGTGACTATTCGTCGTGGATCGCCAATACGAATCTCACGACCTACATGAACGAATTGAATTTGATTGTCGTGATGCCCGAAGGTCAGGATGGTTGGTATACCGACAGTGCGACCGTCCCCGCAAACAAATTTGAGACCTTCATCGTCAATGAAATGATACCCGACGTCGAGAGTCGTTTTCGCGTCATCCCCGGGCGCAGCGGACGCGCCATTGCAGGCTATTCGATGGGTGGATACGGCGCTTTGAAGTTTGGCTTGAAGTATCCGCAACTGTTCATATTCGCCGGATCAATGAGCGGAGCATTTGATGCGTCCCGCCGCACCGATAACGCCAGCATCATGCAGACATTTGGACCGCTTAACAGCCCGGTTCGCGATGCAAATGATCTGACTAAAATTGCAACTGAAGTGAGGCCGTCATCGCTCCCTCGTCTTTACTTTGATTGCGGGACGGACGATCCGTGGCTGGCGGCTAACCGTGAGTTGCACACGGACTTCCAGCGATTGGGTATTGAACACGAATACAGAGAGCAGCCCGGAAACCACGACTGGGGGTACTGGGATCGACGCATTCGTGAGTTGTTGCCCGTGGCGGCGGCAGCAATGTCCGCCGGGCATGCGATCCACTAATTCACCCGAAGCGAAAAACAAACCACACGAAATGTTCCTCTATTTATTTCGTGTAATTTCGTGGATCATCTGTTTTGCTCGTCATATAACCACTGAGACACGGAGGGCACAGAGATCGTGCGAGAACGGAAAACATGACACTACCCAAAATTTCTCGCGTCTCGCGCCTTAGGACAGTTTCATATATGCTCAAGCTTCCAAAATTATTGAGTCCGGGAAACATTGCTTGCTGAACTTTGCCATTCAAACCGCCCGCGAGGCCGGGCGCATTCTTGCTGAACGTATAGGTCGTGTCCTCCAAGTCTCAAACAAGGGCGACATCGATCTGGTTACCGAGTCTGATCTGGCTTCTGAGAAGCTGATTATCGAACGAATCAGATCTCATTATCCGCGCCATGCGATTCTTGCGGAGGAATCCGGTGAAGCGGTTGCTACCGAGATCCAAAGCGAGTGGAAATGGATTGTCGATCCGCTCGACGGGACGACCAACTACGCGCATGGGTATCCTTGCTTCTGTGTCTCAATCGGACTCGAGCGATCCGGAAGGATTGAACTAGGCGTCGTTTACGATCCTTTGCGTGACGAGGTGTTCGCCGCCGAACGCGGGCGGGGAACCACTTTGAACGAGCGCCGCATCCGCGTTTCCTCCATCGAAGAGTTAAACCAGGCAATGCTGTGCACAGGGTTCCCTTATGACGTACGAGAACGTCCTCATTTCGCTCGCCATTTCTCAAACTTCACGATGGAGGCCCAGGCAGTGCGCCGCGATGGCTCGGCTGCCCTGGATTTGGCTTATGTTGCAGCGGGCCGTTTCGATGGTTTCTGGGAAGATGGACTTAGCCCGTGGGATGTGGCTGCCGGCGTGCTGCTGGTTGAAGAAGCCGGCGGACGGGTAAGCGATTTCCGCGGCGATCCACTCGACATCTACACGCCGCAAGTACTGGTTAGCAACGGCGCGATTCACGAGTCGATGATGCGTGTGCTGAGCGGATGAAGCGCGCTCTAAACTCTTAGATGCTGGTTTGATGTCCGATAAGCTTTAGCTTGTCGTAACGTACGACAAACTATAAAGTTTATCGGACACTTGGCGAAACTAATGGTGTGTCAGCGCTGAGGCGATAGTTTGTTTAAGGACATCAGTCTGCCGCCGTGCACATTCCCGCGTCTCTTCGCCGCAGAGTGTCGTGACATGTTGCAGCGGATGATAAGTAATTTCTACGGCAGCACGTTTGGGTAGTTTTTGATTCCTGGGCCACACTCGATTTCCACCTCGGATCGTGACGGGCAGAATCGGAACGTTAGCTTCGAGGGCGAGTCTGACAGCGCCAGCCTTGAAGTGTGACATGGTCCCATCAAATGTGCTGCGCGCCCCTTCGGGGAAAATCACCAGTACGCCACCATCTTTCAACCATTGTAATGAGCGCCGAATTGCAGCCGGGTCACTACCCTCGACCTGTAACGGCCACGCTCCCAGCAACGTGATCAATTTCCCTACCAGGGGCCAGTTGAAAGCCACACTCCACGCCAGGTAACGCACCGGCCGGTTTATCGGTATCGAGATCCAGAAAGGATCGATATAACTTTGGTGGTTTGAGGCGATGATCAGACCGCCCTCTGAAGGGATGTTTTCAGTTCCGACTAGTTTCAATTTCCAGCAAGCGCGGCTGAACGCGCGCACCACGGGTCGCATCGCCTCCAACGCCCATTGCGGAAAAACCGAGGGTGGAATCGATGCCCGGCCGTTGGCCTTGTTGCGGGCAAATGACGCTGTTTTACTCAAGCGGATGCTGATTAATAATTACGAAATAATAGTGCTGGGATTCAATTCAATCCACCACTCGGGAATGTCCCGTTCGTTCAGAACATCGTCGTTCCAACACTTGCAGCGCGTGCACTCAAAGCCGCGATAGTTCTGCGCCTCGTCCTTCGTTAGAGGTATTGAGTTCCTCGCGTTACAGGCGGGAAAGTAACAATGGCGATCGATTGCCAGCAGCAGCAGCTCCCGATTGATTGTAATATCTTTCATGAGCTAGAGCGGCCACTCCTTGTCAGTAAACTCCAGATGGATCCGGGGAATTCCATCGGCTCCGGTAACGGTTGATCGTACGGCAGCGAAAATAGTCAATTGATACTGTTCGCTGCGGAGACGAATAAATCTACCAACCGGGACTTGCAGACTGGTGAACACAGTGGCCCCTTTCCGACTGAGATTTTCAGTGACCGTGTGCTCGCTTTGAACCAGTTGGTTCTTTTCGTCCAGCACTTCCAGCAGCAGATCGACTGCAATGCTATGGCGTGTTTCAGTGCGCTGGTCGGCTGTCGACGGCAGTTCTTGCACCATCTCACTTGTTAAAGCCATTGCTTGTGCCGTTGTCTGCGAGATCTCGTATCGTCGTCCCGGATTCTGGTCATAACTTGCGGGCGGTCGCTTGCCAATAAATGCCACGCCTACCTCGAACGAGGGTAATAGTACATCCGCCGAGTCTGTGCTTCGCACATAGCGAACAAGAGCCCAGACACGGTACTGATCCTCGACGTGATCAAAAACTCGCAGTTGACGCGGCATCGGAATGGTCATGTAAAGCAGTCGACCTTTTTCCGTCGGTCGTTTGAGAGTAAAGCCCGCGCCGAAGGGGGTGACATTAACCAACCGCGTTATTTCAGTCCATTCGAAATCCGGAGTTTCGCGACAGTGCACTCTCACCGGCAGCTTCAATTCGAGCCGCTCGCGAATCCGCTTATCTATGCCCTTGTGTTCAGTCATGTTGGCCGGGGCGAAAAAGCCCTTTTTGCCGCGCAGAAATCAACGCTGATTTTCTTGTGTCTTGCGACGTTCAACAAGTAAATTCCAGGTACTCAGAACTCATTGATTTAATTGGGGTTCCACCGGCTTGTCGGGTTTGCCAAGAACGTTGAAAAAGGCTACAATAGTCCGTACTTTTTAAGCTTCGATGTGCTGCATTCAACGAACCCTGCAAAAGCTAGAATTAATACGGTCAGCTCTCGACTTTCAGAAACATTTCGTCCGCGGCAACTGTACGCGAGATTTACCTTCTGAAGCGAGCGGAGCGGTCTGAGGGCGACTGGCGGATTGTACTGGAAAGGCCTAATGGATGGAAACAACTGAACGTAACCACATAAATATAGAAGACGAGATGCGTCGCTCGTATCTCGATTACGCGATGTCGGTGATTATCGGGCGTGCCCTGCCCGACGTGCGCGATGGATTGAAGCCTGTGCACCGGCGCGTGCTCTGGGCGATGCAGGAACTCGGCAATACTTACAACAAAGCTTATAAGAAAAGCGCCCGCATCGTCGGCGACGTTATCGGTAAATATCATCCGCACGGTGACACGGCGGTTTACGACACTATAGTTCGTTTGGCGCAGGATTTTTCCATGCGCTACCCGTTGATCGATGGACAAGGAAATTTCGGCTCGGTTGATGGTGATGCCGCAGCGGCGATGCGCTACACCGAAGTCCGGATGGCCCGCATCGCTAATGAAGTTCTGGCGGACATTGAAAAAGAGACGGTCGATTTTCAGCCGAATTATGACGAATCGCTCAGTGAGCCGAAAGTACTGCCTACCCGCATCCCCAATCTGCTGATCAACGGCTCGGATGGAATTGCCGTGGGGATGGCCACAAAAATTCCACCTCATAACCTGACGGAGATTGTCGAGGCAACGATTGCGCTGCTGAAAAACGCGAACATTCCCATCGAAGAGCTGACAAAGATCGTAACCGGCCCGGACTTTCCCACTGGCGGCTTTATCTACGGGCGCAACGAAATCAGAACCTCGTACCTTGAAGGCCGGGGTGTCTTGCAGTTGCGCGCGCGAGCCGGCATCGATCGGATCGGTCGTGGAACGCAGGAGCGCGATGCGATTGTCATTACGGAGATTCCTTTCCAGGTCAACAAAGCACGGCTGATAGAACGCATCGCCGAGCTGATTAATGAAAAGAAGCTCGACGGTATTTCCGATCTTCGTGACGAATCGGATCGCACCGGGATGCGGATTGTCGTAGAGCTCAAACGTGATGCCGTTCCCCAGGTGGTATTGAACAAGTTGTACAAGCTCACGCCGATGCAGTCGTCGTTTGGAGTCATCAACCTGGCGATCGTCAACGGACAGCCGCGAGTGCTCAATCTGAAACAGATGCTCGAGGCTTTTGTCGACTTTCGGCGCGAGGTGGTGCGCAGACGGACGGAGTATGAGCTGCGGAAAGCCAAAGCGCGCGCGCATATCCTGGAAGGACTGACGAAAGCGATCGATGCGCTCGATTTCATCGTCACCTTGATTCGCAACTCCCGTTCGGTCGATGAAGCGCGTCAATGGCTGATGGGCCAGACGAGCACAATGAGCGAGGTAAAAACCTGGAAGGGTGTGCCGTCCGATACTCAACTCAAGGCGTATATCCCCAAACTGCAAAAGGCCATGGAGCGCCTTGCGTTTTCTGAGCTACAGGCGCAGGCCACTCTCGATCTCCAGTTGCGGCGACTTTCCGCCCTGGAACGGCAAAAAATCACCGACGAGTATGAAGGCATCATAAAGCTGATCGCCGAGTTGGAAGAGATTCTGGCAAACGAGCGATCGCTCCGGCGCGTGATCATCAATGAACTCGAAGAAGTTAAGAAGCAGTTCGGCGACGCCCGCCGCACCGAGATTGTGGATGAGGGAATCGAGTTCTCGATCGAAGATCTAATTGCCGACGAAGACGTGGCCATCACGGTCACCAACAGTGGTTACATCAAGCGGACGCCGATAACCACCTATCAACGCCAGGGACGAGGCGGCAAGGGCCGTTTTGGCGCAGCAGCGAAGAACGATGACTTTGTCGAGCACCTGTTCATAGCCTCGACCCATGCTTATTTGATGATCTTCACCGACGACGGCATGGTCTACAAACTCAAGGTCCACGAAGTGCCTGATGCCGCGGCATCGGCACGTGGTAAGGCCGTGGTGAATCTGATCAACATCCCGTCCGATCGCAAGCTCGCGGGTGTTGTACCGGTCCGTGATTTCGCCGAGAGCAGGTACGTTGTAATGGTTACCCGGAAGGGCGTGATCAAGAAAACCTCGCTCGCGGATTTCCAGAACATTCGGACCAATGGGATTATTGCGATCAATGTTGACGACGGGGATCAGTTGCTTGACGTTGTGCTGACCGATGGCACAAAGCGAATTTTCATAGCCACGCACAACGGCCTGGCAATTCGCTTTGACGAGAAGAACGTCAGGCCCATGGGTCGAGCCACGCGCGGAGTGCGGGGTATCGATCTGCGACCCGACGACTATGTGGTCTCAGTCTGTCCTGTCTCAGCGGACGATACCGAGAAGATGCTCTCCGTGTCCGAGCAGGGTTATGGCAAGCAAACGCCGATTACCACCTATCGCTTGCAGGCTCGCGGCGGCAAGGGCGTCATTAATATGAAAGCGACTGAGAAGACAGGAAAAGTTGTGGCCGTGTTTCCGGTGGAGGAAGAGTCGGAAATCATGATCATTACTCAACAGGCGAAACTCATTCGCCTGAATGTTACCGACATTCGCAAGACCGGCCGCAGTGCCCAGGGGGTGCGCCTGATCAAGACTGATGCCGGCGACCGGGTTACGAGCGCCTCGCTGGTTGAAGCCGCGGAAGAAGAATCTGAAGAGACACCGGCGAGCTAATCACTTAGCAATTCAAGTCTGATCCACGAAGACACACGAACAATTTCGTGTGATTTCGTGGATCGTTTTTTGGTTGCCGGCTTTTACTACAGGCGCTGGAGCATTACTCTTCGGGTGCGCCTTCGCCTTCAACCCAGACTTCACCGTCTTCGAACACCTCTTTTTTCCAGATCGGGACGGTCCGCTTTAATTCACGTATGGCCCACTCGCAGGCAGCAAAAGCGGCTGCCCGGTGTGGTGCACTGACAGCGATCACAACGCTGGTTTCTCCAATTTCCAGTCGTCCGGTGCGATGCACAATTCCGATGTGCGCGATCTCAAAGTTTTTGTGCGCTTGTTCAGCTAACCGCTCCATCTCGGTGACCGCCATCGGAGGGTAAGCTTCGTAGACCAGGTGCAGCGTTCTTCGGCCCCTGGTCCATTCGCGAGCATAGCCGTCAAGCGTCACGGTGGCGCCACATTCGGGCGGTATCACCCGCCTGGCAACCTCACCCACATCGATTGGCTGGGTTGTCAACTCGAAAAAGTCTTTTGCTCGTCGAGCCTCGGCCATTTCCGCCTCGCTGCCCCCGCTGACCGGCGGAAACACTGCAAGTTCATCTCCGTCGCGGACCTCGAGATTTGCCTTTGCATATTCCTGATTCACGGCCAGCAATAATGAACGCCCGAACCGGCGCAGATCGGGAAAACTTGTCGCCAATTCTTCATAGACGGTAGACGTGGTCGCCGGACTCGGAAGGGCAAGTCGCAGCTCGCTCGTTCCGACTGCGTCTCGCGCTGCGCCAAAAAAAAGCACACGCACGTTAATTTGTTTTGGTTCTCCTGCTGTCTTTGCGTTCATTCGAATTCGATTTTCTTGCCGCTGTGCCCGTTGCCCTTCGCGAGCTCATGGATGCGGGCGCGCTCTTCGTAACTGGTGACGGCCCGGGCGAGCATGTCGCGCAATCGCCTTAGTCGTTCAGAGGTCGAACGGAGTTCCAGCAATTCCTGTTTGATCTCGGCGTCGATTTCCATGGCGGCCGCTACCAGGAACGATAAGCGCTGTGGTTCCGTATCGGAAATATCCGGCAGACTCGCCCGCTCGTCGTTGATGGTTCGCACCGCTCGGGCTATGCGCGAAAAAGTCTGGGCCACCTCGTGCGACGAATCAAGCAGCAGTTCGTCGTCTTCTTCGTGGTCCTCGAAAAAACTGACTCGCGCCACGAGGTACGGCGAATTGCGCTCGACATAATCATCAACCCGGTACCTGATAATCCCGACCGTTAGAATGTTGGAGCGGCCGTCGGGAAGACTTTGTGTCTCGGTAACCTCTGCCGCGCAGCCGATATGACCGGCGGCAGGGATTTCCTTCTCTGAGGTGGTTGAGTCGAAGTAAGACAGACCGAAAAGATTATTTGTGCTGCGGATATCACTGAGCATTTGCCGGTAACGCGGTTCGAAGATGTGCAGGGGCAACGGCACGCCGGGAAAGAGCACAAGCGGCAAGGGAAACAGCGGCAGTTCGTGTACTTCGCGCACTCTGTCAGTTGCTTCACTCATGAATCAGTTCCAGCCTCAGGCACATTCCCGGCAGGCGCCTGCAATCGTGCACCCTAATACTGTTTTATAGAACGACTTAAGAAGGTGCCCATTATGGCAGAGGCACCATGAGAAGTCAGCAGGTATCGAAGTGGCATGAAGTCAGTACCGTGACGCTACAGAGTAACGGTACTGACTTCTGTGATCATGGTGTAACATCACCTCCATTTGGCAGTCTGGTAACTGCATGCTCGCTGGTATTCGCACACACGATTTACGCAAAGTCTACACATCACCGCCGCCCCTCGCGTCGGGCGGCTTCGTTTTATCAGGGCGCAGCAAGGGAAAGAAACAACCGGAGATAGTCGCCTTAGACAACCTCTCTTTGGAAATTGCACCCGGAGAGATATTCGGACTGCTTGGACCAAACGGCGCCGGCAAGTCGACGACTGTAGGGATCCTCACGACCCGAGTGCGCCCGACTAATGGCCAGGCGTGGATTGGCGGGCATGATGTGTGGGCGCAACAGGTGGCCGTAAAGAAAATAATCGGCGTGGTTGCCCAGCGTCCCAACCTGGATTTTTCTCTTACCGCTCGCGAGATTCTGCTCTTTCATGGCGCCTACTTCGGCCTTGATTCCATAGATCGAGCCGCACGTGCGGACGCGTTACTCGATCGCTTTCAACTGCGTGATCGAGCCAACCAGATGGTTCGGGGATTCTCCGGCGGAATGATGCAGCGCCTCTCAATCGCGCGTGCCATGATGCACGACCCGCAGGTTCTTTTTCTGGACGAGCCCAGCGCGGGGTTGGATCCGCAAACCCGTCTGCTGCTTTGGGAGATCATCCGCGAATACAACCAGGATGGCAAAACGATTCTGCTGACCACTCACAATATGGAAGAGGCTGACGCTTTGTGCCAGCGCCTGGCGATCATTGATCACGGTCGCAAGATCGCTTTGGGCACTCCGGTGGAGTTGAAAAACTCGGTTCCCGGCGGATTTCTGCTCCGGCTGCGCTTTGGCAGGCACTCACCAGAATTGCTGGACCGGTTGCAAACGTTAGGAGGCGTGAGAGAAGTTCGCAGAAACGATGACCCTAACGGTGAGAACTCCGCCGACGTTTACGCCGACCGTGGAGGCTCGCTGGTTTCTGAGATCGCCAGTCTTGCCTCAAGCGCGGCAATTGAATTGTGTGATGTGCACATCTCGGAGCCGAGTCTGGAGAATCTGTTTTTGCACCACACCGGCCGGAGTTTGCGCGAATGAACTGGAAGACTTTTTTCGCCCTATTGGCTCGCGATGCTCATGTCGCTCGCCGGAATTTCATACCTTTGCTGTTGCAGACGTTTCTGCAGCCGATGATGTTCGTGTTTATTTTCGGCCGCGTCATGGTGAGCAGCGGGTATATGCCTGTCGCATATAAGAGTCTCTTGTTGCCGGGAATCATGGCGATCAGCATGGTGTTCACCGGAGTCTGGTCAGTCGCGATGCCCTTGATTGCCGAATTTCAATTCACTCGAGAGATTGAAGACCGGCTGTTGGCGCCGATCGAGATTTCCTGGCTGGCCATTGAGAAAGTGGTTTTTGGCACGTTGCAATCGATAATCGCCGGTCTGGCTGTTATCCCTGCGGCCTGGCTGTTGCTGCGTCCTGGAGTGGAATTGAACCTGCGCTCTCCGCTGAGTTTTGTGGTTGTTACGTTGCTTGTCGCGTTTTTCTCTTCTTGTGGCGGTCTTGCGCTTGGCTGCACAGTTGATCAAACACATATCGGGCTGATGTTCAGCCTGGTCTTGACGCCCATGATTTTCTTTGGCTGTACGTATTATCCCTGGAGCGCTTTGGACCACTTTCCGATTCTGCAAAAAGTCGTCCTGGTGAATCCCCTGGTATACGCGAGCGAGGGTTTGCGGGGAACGCTCGTACCTCAGTTTCCGCACCTTTCTCAGCTGGCTGTGTTGGTAGCGTTATTGCTCTTTGATGCGCTGCTGCTCGGAGTAGGGCTGCGCCAGTTCCGCGGCAAGGCTGTGAGTTGAAACAATGACTTAGGATAATAAAATTCTTGACTGACCGGGCTTTAGGCGGAAGAAGCCCTTCTCAAGATAACCCCGAGAATAATCGAGCCGATGATGGGTGCAACGAATGGCGAATTTAGAAGGAAAGCGGAAATAACCGCAACTAGCGCGATACCAATTAGCCCAACGACGCGTGCGCCAGACTCTGTTAATGCCTTGCGACCGGCAACAAGAGCAGTGACAAACAGTGCCAGAGTAGCGGGAATCAATAAGGAGCCGGTAATGTAGCCTATTTCGTGCATTAACTAACCTTTGTGAAGCTTAATCTCTTCAACGACTCTGTCTAGGACTTCATCAAACGCGGCATCGTATCTTCTCTGCCTGATCTCAATTTCATTAACGAACCACCGCAACTCGCTAGAATCCAGATATAGCTCGCCATCCCGTTCAATCTTTTGCAGGACGTCCGGGCCGGAGCTTTTTGCAATATGCGATGCGCGATTAAGGAGATCACGCAAGTTGCCAGATGATTGTGGTGCCGCTTGTATTGAGTCATAAAGCTTATATCTGCTCATATCTCAGGTGCTATGCTGCGTTTCGTTTTTTAACTGCCTTCTTCTTAGCGCGTTCGTACTCTGCTTGTCTCTTATCTATCTCACTTTTTGGAACAGCGATCAGAGCCTTAGCAAGTTTTTCAAATCGTTGGTATTCTTCTGATGACGGTTTGTGTGGCTTGTTTTTGCTCATACCTCGTCCTCTGGTTCGTTGGCGACTGCTCGCTTCGGTTTGGGTGCTTCGACACCGGGAAGGTCTATCTGCTTCGCAGGCGGCAAAGGCAGTTCCCATGTTTTCATAACCGAAATGGATTGTTGCTTAGCAAAACTCTCCAATCCTTTATCATCTGAGTAGATCACGTTGGCACCATTCGCCCTCGCAATAGCGACTATCTGTCTGTCGAAATTGATTTTTGCCCATGTGCCTTGCGCGGTTGCTCGGCGACTCTTACCGCGCATCAAAGCAAGATTCATCACGGCCAATTCGACAGCCGACTTTTGATCAAAGCTCGCTATAGTGAAGAGACGGTTAGCATCGATGTCGGTCAGATATTGCGGCCCAGCCTTGTCAGCTAAAATCAAAAACTCGCTGAGAACCGGAGCAGGAATCAGGATCGTTTCGCTATTTATTTCCCAGTTTTCAATAAGTAATTCTATGCGGTCGTCTAAGCGAGCCACAGGCTTGCCGGTGGCGGGATCGCGAGGGGGTCTGGCTTTTGGGTGAAGCAAGAGCGACAAGAAAGTATTGTCTAGTACAATCATCCTTTATGTGCCGTGCCTGATTTTCTTCAACTCGCCCAGAGGATCGTCGAGTTCTTTCCACTTCGCCGGAATCGCCCTGAGATGGTCTATCGACTCGCGAAGGGTTATATCAGAGTCCAAGACAGTGAACCCCTTTGCCCGAAAAGAAACCATATCCCATTCGCCATCACGCTTTCTGAGCCATCTTGCGGTTCCGTCCACCCTTATCACAGAAGTAAATATGTGTTGCGCTATATCTCTTGCCAGACTGCGTCTTGCCCAGCACCAGCGCACCGCTCCTAAGCTATCTTCCAGATGTACAGGAACCCAGTCTTGCTCGCCTCCGATTTTGATTGGTGTTCCCTCAAGTGTACCTGGTTGAGTAAATGGCCCATACTCCAACAGCTTGTTAAGATCACGACCTTGAAAAATGAGTATCTTTCTCCTAATCGGATCAATAATCGAACCCTTGCCATCGTCTTCGCGTAAGCGTTCGTTAATGTTCTTATGTGCTCGCATAGCGTCTTCCGGTCCATCGTTGGCGCGAACCGCTTGCAATCGCTCGCGCACTTTTACTTCTGCTTCTCTCTCAACAAGCAGGATTGGCTCTGTACTTCCCTCCGCGATTTTGTCCAGATGCACGTCGTCGGTATTCCCAAATAGCACAGCCAGATCGTGCAGATAGTCGGTAAGTCGAATAAGCGGAATCGTCTGAGGGGTATACGCATCGATTTTAAACCGATACTCGCGTAGATTGCTCTCTCGTCGCCGTCTTGCCATTAGCTCGCCTCCTGTGATAAACAGATAGCGATCTGCCCGCGCACAATGTGACCAGCATCCCGCGACCAGTGCCGACGAACTAAGCTATCGTACCGCGAAGGCCATGAGTTCCCGCTCGTGGCCTTCATTTTTTTGTCATTCTTCGGCCCCGATTTTCTCGGGGTTTTCCTCCGTCCCTAGCATGAGGGTTGTGCCGTAAGCTTCTTGTACTCCAGACGCTTTCCGGTAATCAAGGAAAGTACGTTAAAGAAACGATCCGCGTCCGTGGCTTTCCGCTTGTTGAATCTGAACGCCTGTTCATCAAGATAGCGGAACAAATGGAACGGCTCGATGCTTACGTAACTACCTTTGATGGTTCTCTTAAGCAGGCTCCAAAAGTTTTCGATTCCATTGGTGTGAATCTGGCCATTAACATACTTTTCAGCGTGGTTAATCATAGCGTGAAGGTAATCGTCATCGAGGCCGATGTAAGAACTTGTTTTCGTCCGTGAAAACGACCGCGCCACGTTCTACGTGCTTCCATACTTGCGGCTTAAGTTCATCAGCCTTTGTATTGCGAACGACCATTGTTCGGACTTCTCCGGCGTGGCGTTCAAGCAAGCCCATAACAGCAACCTTGCCATAGCCACCCGTACCGTGAATCTTGCGGGCGCGGTCGGCGCGGTGCATATTGGGCGATAGACTGCCGATGAAAGTCTCGTCAACTTCGATGGTGCCGCTTAATTTTTCCAGCGAGCCGTTTTGCATGGCAAGGCGGATGCGGTGAAGCATAAACCACGCGGTCTTTTGGGTGACGCCTAACGCTCTGTGGATCTCATAAGAACTAATTCCATTCTTGGCGTTGGCAATCAGCCAGATTGCGGCCAACCACTTATCTAGGCCAATTGGGCTATCCTCGAATATGGTTCCGACCTTGAGTGAGAACTTGGCGCGGGGGTGCTTAGCATAGCATTTATAAACGCGGGCCTTTTCCAAGTACGTGACGTTCTCGGAGTCACATTGAGGGCAACGAACTTTCCCGTCAGGCCAACGAGCCCCTATCATGAACTCGTTGCAATTCTCAGGTTTGGAAAAGTAAATAATCGCTTGTTGTAAAGTCTTTGGCGTTTCCATGATGGTGAGAGATTAACACGGAGGCCATGGTCAGTCAAGTATATTATTACCTGACTTAGCCGCAGATTAAAGCGGATGCACGAAGATCAGAATCATCAAGAAGTGTACTCAGGATTAGCATTGTACGCTCATGCGGCTTCGACGTAATCAGCGAGACTTGTGGGTTGCGGGATGGGCAGTCCATCTTCACGCATTCCTTCGAGATGGAGTTCAATCGCTTCGCGCATGCGTTGTCTACTTCTTCGATGGTTTTGCCGGTGGCGACACAGCCAGGCAGGTCAGGTAAGTAAGCCGAATAGTTTCGTTCGCCCGGTTCGATAATCATTACGTAACGCATAATGTGAAACTCTATTTCTTCAATCCCGCTTGAGTCAAGATGCTTTTGAGGGTCTTTGGATGAATGTCATCAGACGGATGTCCAGACACCGTTACTCGTCCACACTTGGGAAGTCGAGTTCAAGCTGAGTGAATTTGCAGGTTGGGAAGGGGGCAGTCGATAGTTGCAAGCTGCGCTAGAGTCAATGCGCCCCCGCTAAAGCTGGAGTGCCACTCGATCAAGCCATTAACTGCATTGAGTGATTGAATCGATGATGAAGCCTCCGAAACTTGAGCGGGGGCGCGTTGAATCTAGCGAATCTTGAACTTAGCGACTGCCCCCTTCCCAACTGCGCTATTTACCGCAGCTTGAACATATCGACTGCCCCCTTCCCAAACTGCAAATTCACTCAGCTTGAGTTGTTCAATCCCTCCAGAAACAAGAAAATTGAGAAGCCCCCGCGACTCGAGGTGTGAGTCAATTTGGGAAGCGGGGGCTTCTAATGCGCCGCGTAGTGGGAGGGGACTTCACCGCGCGGGCTCTCTCGGACAACTCAATGGGTGGCAGGGAGTCGTCCGAAACCTGAGGTGAAAAGAACTAGGCAAGTTCCACTCGCTGTGCTGGAGCAATTCGTCGCATGGCCACCAGCAATTGTTCCGTTTCGAAAGGCTTATCAAGAAACTCGTCTGCGCCAAGCGCAAAGCAGGCTTTCTGTGTGTCGATGCCATTGGCAGAGCTGATTACCAAAACCTTTGACTCCGGACGATGCGCCTTGATGTATTCGATGATTCGCAGACCCACGTCCGGGGATTCGCGATCCGGCGGCAGGTGCAGATCGAGTACCGAGACATCTGGTTCGTAAAGCATGGCGCGACGGATTGCGGTCTGCATGTCGTTCGCGATCAGGACCTCGTAAGGTCCTGACAGCGTCCAGTAGAGTTGTCTGGCGATGGCTTCGTCGTCCTCAACCACCAATATTCTGGGCTTCATCAGTGGGGCGTTCTCCTTACCTTGTCGGGTCTCATTTAAGCAATGCCCGTACCTGAGTGAGTATTGGACACGCGTGGGTGTCCTCAATGGATTTTTGCAGGGCTTTTCGTCTAGCAGGGAATCTTACATGTCGACTGGCGAGCACAGATGAAGGCCGGCGTGTGTCTACATTAGTGGACGAATCAGACGGAAGGAAACTCGGAAGAGAGGCTAAGACTTAAGGCATTTTCCATTCATCATTTTCCATTATTTTCCATTTCTCATTTTTCATTATTGACTTGGGAGAACTCACGATTCGTGGGTGGTCGTGGTTTGCCTACGAAAAGCACTATCCACGAAGTCAGACGACACCACGAAAACTAAACGAAACGACGAAATTACACGAAACCAGGAAATCACACTAAACGGCGTGTATGGAAAATGGAAAATGGAAAATGGAAGATGGAAAATGTTTTAGTCTTTGAGGATTGAGTGGCACTCAACTACTACCGATAAGCTTACTTCGCGGGTTCCGTTCGTAGGAAATCGATCCCCGCGGCTTCGGCGGGGACATCGACCGTCGCGACTGTCTTGAGGGCGCTGAGATCGATAATCTCAACTGTGCCCGGTTCGGAACCAATGCCCTCTACAGAAACGAACGCGTAGCGATCATCCGGAGAAACGACTACGCCATGCAATACCTTGCGTTTGGTGGGAAGCCGGGCCAGTTCGCGTCCCGTCTTTATTTCAATGATCGAGACTGACTGATCGCGTTTGTTTGTGCTGATGAGCCGAGTCCCATCCCGAGTCACCGCCAGATTGTAGACGCCGGCCCGGGCGGGAATACGCCGCACAATTTTCCACTCGGCCACGTCAACGTCAATAATCTCGCTCGACTTGTTACAGGCAACAAACACCTTCTTGCCATCCACGGACGGCTGGGCCCAGGTTGGCGAACATGAATTGTCCCCGGCCTTTGGCGATTCCATTCCATGCCCACCCATGTCCATAGGCTTAGTGCCCATGGCGGGACGCTTGGAAGTCATCGCGCCCGGCGGACCGTCCATTCCCATCTCCTGGCCTTTGGTCAGCAGGAAATGACGGGACACCTTCAACGCGCGCGTATCGATCTCGACGAGCATGTCGTCCATCATGCAGGCCGAGTAGTGCTTCGTGCCCTGGGGATTCAACCGCGAGCCGTGAGGCATTGCGCAGGTCTGGATGCGCGCGACTTCGAGCATCGGTTCAGTGGCGACTACTGAGACCGACGAAGGCACCATGTCACCGTGCAGATTAAAGTTAACTACAAACAGCAGACTTCCATCCCTGGAGATGTCCATGGTGGCGGGAAAGAAGCCAAGCGTGGTTTGGCCCAGCACACTGTCATCCCTGGTCGAGTATTTCCAGACGGATCCAAAAGGCCGGCCGTGCGCCAGGGAAACGTAATAAAACTGTTTATCTGGAGATACGGCAAGCCCGTGCGGACCATCGATGTCGACCGGCATGTCTCCGGTCTGCAAGTCGTGTTCGACCCGCGCGCCATTCGGCCCGAAGCGCACGAGTGAGATTCTGTCTGCGGCTTCAGACAGTACGTAAAACAGATAGTCTTGCTCCGGTTTGCTCTGAGCCTTGAGCTGCGTTGTATTCGAAACAAAGAACGTCAGTAACAAAGCCAGAACTCCATACAGAGGAGTGCTATGGCTTTTTGGGTTTAGCCGGCTCAGGCGGATCGGGTGGAAAATCTTTTTCATCAATTTCATCGATTACCTTGAGTTCTGCGCCGTATTTCTGATAGCCACGGAAACGAATCTCGTTTCTTTTTTGAATTACCTGGCCGCGGTAGACGCTCGTTATAAACACGTCGGCGTTGATTGGGAGTAGAAACGGCTGTTCATTAATCGTCACCCAATCGTAATCAATAATGCTGCTCGCCGCGGTTATCGGAAAGGCTGGCGCGATCTCGGTCGCAATCTGCTCGAAGCGTATAACACGATTCTTTTCTCTGTCGATCCAGACGCGACCACGCGAACCGACGGTGACCGAGTCGTGGTCTGCCTTTAGTGACAGGTTTGAATATGGCTGTTTGATCTCAAACTCGAAGACCAGGGTCCGCCGGCCGCGCAGCAAGTCAGTATCGACGAGTTTAAAGTTTGTACGGGATTCTGTTTTGAAGATGCTGGCCAGGCCGCTCACGTATTCGCCGGTGGAACTTGCGCCCCCTACATAATCTCCATACTCCCGGCCTTCCTTAGCCTGTGGACCCAGAGGCATGCCATTGACCGTCAAGACTTTGTATTCTTCTCCGGCGCTGGCGCGGTAGCTGACGGCAATTGAAAGATTGTCCTGCGGCATCCAGTTATTGGTTGTGCCGTAGGCAGCGCTTCTGCGGATCACTTGTTTGACGATGAAGTCAGGCATGGCGTCGGCGGCCGCGAGCGTTGACACACGGGTTTGTTCGAGCAGTTGGGTCCCCTCGGCCTCCGAAGGTAGTGCAGAAGCCGACGGGTTCAATCGTCTGCGCTCTGCCTCTTCCAGCGTTCGACGCAGTGCGGGATCGTTACCGCTCTTGGTGGCGACAACCGAGCGCATGCCATCGGTTAACGGAAAGCCAATTCCTCGCTTGCGGATTATCTCAATGATCTCGTCACGTTTCTCGGGATGTTTCGGCAGTTCATACATCAGAGCAACGATTTCTCTGCTGGTCAGTGGCGGTCCCTGATCTTGTGCGGAAACTGATGCTGTGGTCACAAAGAGCAGCAACAAGAAAACAGGCAAGCGCCGGCGGGGCTTATTGTTCGTGCTATGCAAAAGAAATTTTCTCCATTGACTAACACTTCATGATAACGGTACTCGGGCGGAAAGTGTCAAACGAGCGCGGTTCATGCCCTTCTTGATTTCACAAAAGCGTTTGGCGAGTGACAGATTTTCGATGAATGGGAGGGAGGATGGTTGCCCGCAAGACGCGAGGAAACCAGATCAGGTGCATATTTGCTCGATAGCCTGGCGAAGAACTTCCACACAACCCTCGAGTTCGCGGGTCGGAACATATTCTCCGGTTCGATGGGCTACGCGAATATCTCCCGGACCGAGCACCACCGCTTCCGCACCGAGTTGAGTCAATTGCGCGGCTTCGGTGCCGAAAGCCACCGTACCTGCCTGTTTGCCGGTGGCCTTTTCGAGCAGTGTAACGAGTCCCGCATTCGGGGCCGTTTCAAATCCGGTATCGGCGCGTCCGGCTTTGACCTCACAATCAAACTCCGGATCAATGGTTTTCTGTTCATCGATTGCCTGGCCCAGGTATTCAAGCAGTTTGCCGGACGTCTGCCCCGGTATGGTTCTCCACTCAAGTGTGAAGCGACATTCGCCGGCGATGACGTTTTTGGCAGACCCACCGTGAATTAGACCGACGTTGAGAGTTGTGAATGCAGGATTGAAATCGGGGTGCTGCTCTTGCGTCAGTTTTTCAGCAATCTCTTCGATGCGCGTAATCAGTCTGGCAGCGCGAAAGATCGCGGAACTGCCAAGTGCCGGATAGGCGCTGTGGGCTTCCCGACCTCTGACAATGATCTCCGCCAGGCAATAACCTTTGCCGGCACGAATTGGTTGAAGCGAAGTAGGCTCGCCAACGATGGCGTTGCGCACGCGAAGCGGTTGCTCGGCGACGAGTCGCTTGGCGCCCAGTAATCCGATTTCTTCATCCGCAGTAAAGATAAGCGCCAGTGGACGACGCAGGCAACCGGCTCCCACATCCTCTACTGCCGTCAAGGCAGCAGCGATAAATGCTTTCGTGTCACACGCGCCTCGTCCGTACAGCTTTCCCTCACGCTCCGTAAGGGTGGTGGCCTCGAGCCAATTGGGGTCGTAGGGCACTGTGTCCGTGTGTCCGACAAGGGCCAGGTCAACTTCCTGAGCTGCCCCCTCCGCCAGCCCGGCAATGCAGACCAGATTGGCCTTCTCGATGCCCGCGTCGTCTTTGTAGGCATAGCGCTTGACTCCAAAACCAAGCTCGCGGCAGCAATCTTCGAGATAGGAAACAATCTCGACGTTTGATCGTGATGACATCGAATCGATGTTTACAAGCTCGGCCAATAGTTCTTTGACTGACATGGCAATAAAAGAAATGGAAAATGCTCAGTTCCAAAGTCTCTTCTGGAGCACCTTGAAGCGTTCAACGATCTCACTCTGGTCGCGATGGCGCCCGTCTTTCACAATCATCTTTCCGCCTACAACCACATCGCGCACCGCCGTTCGGGAGAGTGAGAAGACAATAGCCGGCAACAAGTCTTCCATTGAAGCTCCAGCGATCGAAGGATCGTCCAGATCAACCGTAAAGAAATCAGCCGGCATGCCTGGCTCGAGCCTTCCGCCGCTGAACCCCAGACTGTGGGCGCCGTGACTCGTTGCACACGCAAACAATCGGTCTGCGAGGGCTGAACGCGTAACTGAGGATGGCGCCAGTATCGAGCGTTCCATAAGCTGAAGGCGAAGATGATATTCAAGCTCGCGGGCGTCCTCGAGCAAATCAATCTGAGTGTGACTGTCAGAGCCCAGGCAAACCGGCGCCCCGGCGGCAAAAAAGGAATCGACGGGAACAATGCCGTCACCGAGGTTGCGTTCCGTGGTCGGACAGGCACAGATATGCGCTCGCGCCGCGGCCAACGCTGACACCTCGTCTGGCGTAACGTGAATGGCATGAACAGCAGTGAAGCGTTCGCTTAACAGCCCTTCAGTTTGGAGCAGAGCCACCGGCGAACTCCCGTATTCTTCCTGGCAGGCGACAACCTCTGCGGGTTGTTCAGCCACATGCATGTGCACGACTAACTGCTGTTGCTGCGCGAAGCCGATCACCCGCTTGAGGTAGTCGAGCGGCACCGCGCGCACGCTGTGCGGCGCTACACCCACCCAGGCGCGCTCGACGCTCGCGAGATCCGAGCGCAGTTGGCCAAGGCGCTCAAGGTAGAGTTCCGTATTGTCTTCTATGAACCTGAGTTGTTGCGGGTTCTGTTTTAGTTGATGACCCGAGCGAGCATACGCCACCCGCAGCAAGGCGATGCGCAGACCTACATCCAACGCCGCCCGAACCACCTCTTTGGCTAACAAGTTCGAATCATCATAAGGCTTGCCGTCGGGAGCGTGATGAAGGTAATGAAACTCCCCAACTGTTGTGACTCCGCTCAGGGCCATCTCGAGAAACGTCATTCTCGAAGCGTCGTAAATATCGTCTGGCCCCAGGCGGTTGGCCGCGCTGTACATCATTTCGCGCCAGGTCCAAAAGCTGTCTTGTGGATTACTCGTTCGATGTTCGGTGCGACCACGAATCAGACGTTGAAAAGCATGGGAATGAGCATTGACGAGGCCGGGAAGCAAGGCGCGGTTCTTGAGGCGAATTAACGACTGTGCCTGGTCGGGTTGTGCCTTGCGGTGGATGCGCCCACGACCATCAACGACCAGCGCGACGCCGGTGTCAAACGCGGGGCCATCGTAGATCAGGTCCGGCAACCAGACTGTCGCGTTCAAATCTTCCATGCAATAGTCTCGCCCGCAATTAGGAATCGTACATCTAAACCCGCGCAGGTTTGATCGCGAGGACTTCTCTTGCGGCCGAGCGATCCCCGGTGCAACTTATGCGACGTGGCCCCTGAAGAAAGGTGATCTGGAAATTCATGCGCTTGTACAATTTTATTATCCGCGGAGTTGCCTGGTTTGAAATCACGGCCGGGCCAGGATGACTCTGCAGCCACTCTGCGGTTCGCACTTGATCCTGCCAGGAAAAGCCGCCCGCACTATAACTTGTGAACTCAACATCGTAGGGCGGATCCGCATAGATGAAATCTTCCGCGGCAACCAGGACGCTCTGAAGGTCACCGGCGCTGAAGACCCAGTTCTTCAACGCTTCGGTGTAAGGGGAAAAGTCAGTTTCGTAGTTGATAGTGCGGTAACTGCCAAAAGGCACATTGAACTCGCCGCTCTGATTGAAACGACATAGTCCATTGAAGCAAGTGCGGTTTAGATAATAAAAAAGGAGTGCCGCTTCCGCTGTCTCAGCCCCGCCGTTTTGTATTAGCTGATTGAAACGATCTCGATAGCCATAAAACAGTTCGCTATCGTTCGAGAAATCTATCGACGTCTTCAGACCTTTCTGCAAATGGCGATAGAAATTTATCAGATGGGGATTGATGTCGTTTAGAAGGGCGCGTTGTGGCCTCAGGCCAAGCGGGAGTGCGAGACCTCCGCAAAACGGTTCAACGTAACGGTGCTTTTTATGTTGTTTCCAGAGCTCGAACAGATGCGGCACGAGCCAGCGTTTGCCTCCGGCCCACTTCAGAGGGGGTTTAGCGCGCTCTTCGCCTGGTAGTGGCAATACTTCACTTTTGCTCGATGCATCAGAAGCGCGCCTTCCTGCCACTGGAGTGTTCATCTGATGTTGTTAGCTATCCCTTCGAGTGCGCTCATATTAAACCCAGAACCAATTTTTTCGAACAGCACCTTTTACCACAGCAAACGAGAAGATCGAGAATACAATTTTATTGACTCAACTCTCGATATTTGGCTAAATGGTCGCCAACACTTCAGCCCAGAGGTGTTTCGGCCCTTTTGGAAGACAGCTTGGAGGCAATTCCAAATGAACGCTTTGGCACCACGCGCCCGTGAAGAACGCTTGATCATCAAGCACCTGCCAGACGAAGTTCTAATTTACGATCTTGATCGCGATAAAGCGCACTGTTTGAATCAGACAGCCGCCCGGATCTGGCAGAACTGCGATGGGAAAAAGAGCGTGTCACAACTGCGCGAATTGATGGAAAGACAGATCGGCAATCCAGTGCCCGAAGAAATAATCTGGCTGGCATTGGATCAACTGGAAAAGTTTAAGCTGCTGGACCGGACGCCGGTTAGACCGGTTAGTCTCTCAGGAATGTCGAGGCGCGAGCTCGTGCGTCGAATCGGAGTTGTCGCGATCGGTATCCCAGTTGTTTTGTCTATCACGGCTCCCACCGCTCAAGCCCAGGCATCGGGTTTACCGCCAGGTTCCTGCTGCGGAAATCCCAGCCAATGCGCTTCCAATTCATGCAATCAGAATCCAACCTGCATCGGAACCCCGGCGCCGAGCACCAAAGCCTGCGCTTAGACAAGTTGGTATCGATGCGGTTTGAAAATACCACCAACTGCAGAGATTGTGTCAAAAAACGGATTTAGCCGCGGATTAACGCGGATGACGCAGATCAAACAGAACTGTAAGTGAGGTTTTGGTTCCACCTTCTCAACCAATTTATCTCTGATCTGCGTCATCCGCGTTAATCTGCGGCTAAGTCAGTCCCAATTCTGCAGTTGGTGGTATTTTTTTCAGAACTGCACCGGTTCCGGCAAGTTTCAACCCTCGATAATTACTACTAAGTCATGTACACAGCGGTTTAAGCACGGGCGAGCGCGCCAGAACCCGTGCCAACTCGCTGATCGCGGCTACTGACGAGCCGATATTATTGATGTCAGCTACTTGCTCAGGATCTTGAAAGGCCACTTCGAGAGGAACTCCCCGCAGGAAGTATTCCAGAGTCAACTGATGGGCCGGACCAAACCCTTCAATTCCCAGAGAATTCGATTGCCGGGAGCCCAGCACACGCGTGTTGGCCAACTCATCGATCCAGTCCAGGACACTGTCGACCGGATCGCGCTCGTTAAAGCGTTGACCCACTAACTCAAGAATTTTTACTCTATCCGGGACGTTCAGCAGCAAAGCCAAAAAGAAGCGATGTTCGTCGCTGGTAAGCGTGGTGCGACGTGAGACGAGTTGGGCCTTTCTCTCTTCTTCTTCCAGCACCGGAAGCAGCAGGTCTACAAGCTCTCCATGACGCGTTCGAGCCGCACCCAGAATCGCATTAAACCGATCCCGGCCAGTAGACATTTTGAAAAGCTCATCCATCGGATTTCCGATAAGGTGGCGAAAAGTCTCGGCAAGGACATAGTACGCAGTGTGGAAATCCGATTGGCAAACGAGTTCGCTGATCATCTTCTCCGCCTGAGGATGGTTCATAGACAGCAAAAGGGACACAGTCTGAATCCGTTTGGTTGTGTCGGCATCTTTGAAAAAAGGATCGATAGCAATAAAGGGCTTTCGATAGTCGTATTGAAGGGACGCCGAAGGGGTATGCTTTGTTCTTATTGTAATGGTCGCCGAAGGCCGATCGAGATGAAAGAGTGAGTGAATAAAATCCCTTCCCCGCATGATTGGCCGAATATCATTTTGTTTCAGCAGCTGGACCTCTTTCAACGTCAGTTGGCCCATAGAGAAATGTTCATTAATTACCCGTTCCTCTTTAAAGCCATATAAACTGTGGATACTTGAACCCAATAGAACCTGGAAGGCGCCGGAAAACGCATGTTGGTGGATGCTTGTGGTTCCGTCCAGCCAGAAATACACATCAATATAAAACCTCGAGCCGCTGAAAAGAGTAATAGGAGGGTTACCGAATCGGCCGTCAACATCCTGTTGCGCGGGAAGCGTCTCGGCATTGTGTACCCATCTCACAATGTCCCAGGGATCCAGCCGCTTAGCCAGCTCCGCTGCGGACAATGCCGCCAGGGCAATTTCCGGAAAGGAATCTTCGCGATAGTTCTCTTCTCGCCACTTGCGCTCTACCAGCGCTCCTACTTCTTGCACTACTTGCATAGACCCTCGCTTCAATATGCCGACCCGAGTCAGATTCTAAAACCGAATTCCAAACCTTGCGCCAGCGAAATCTATTCAATTTCTTTCCAATAACTCGTAGTAAAACCCTGTTGACCATTAGCTCCGTCCATGTTACTTTAAACCAGTTTTTTCAGGTGAGCTTTGTCAAGCAGGTTCGAGGCACTGAAGCCCAGAACTCCACTGCCTCGATCGAAAGAATAACCAGCAAAGAACAGTGGGTTGAGCTAACGGAGCGTCTTTGAACCTTGATGCACTCGTCCTGAGTACGTTGTGAAGCGACAAGGTCGATAACGCTCCCTTAACTGACGTGTAAGTGTATTCTCTGAATTGCTTTAGAGAGCACATTTCGTTGCGTACCCACTCCGTTTATTTAAGTGCAATCAAAATAAGTACGAACGCTGACCTGGCGATTTATCTTACGCCCGCTGCATCATGAAGCAGTACACAGAGTTAGCCAGAGCGACCCGGAGCTTGCCGAAGGATTCGTCGCTCGAGCCGGCCGGCACCTGTCCGCCTAATGGCTATGCGGCCACAACGTATGGAGAAGCGGGAGCTCCAGAAGGCGAAATTCATCTTCGAGATTATTGGCATGTCATTCGGAAGCGCCTTTGGTTAGTAGTCGGTCTGGCGATCATTGTATCGACTATTGCTGCTTTGAAGCAGGCTCAACTACCTGATCTGTATGCTGCCCGAGCGCGCGTGCAGGTTGATGCCGAGAGTTACAGTCCTGCCATGGGAGCCTCGCGTGGCAATTCCTACTATATTGAAAACTCATATATGGACCCTGAGTACTTCAATACTCAGGTGCAGATACTCTCTAGTCCCACCCTGCTGCGTCGCGTCGTAAAGAACCTGGATCTTGAACACAATCGCAGCTTCCTGAATCCACCGGCAGAGCCACGTTCGACGTGGCGCAGCCTACTCCACATGTTTGGGCTTACCAACAAGGGCGCGGAACAGAAATCGCAGCCGGCCGTGGTTACAAACGATAATGTACCCTTGGCAGCCACGAGTTCAACGGATGAACCGGCGGAAGTGGAACGGCTGGCTCCTTATGTAGGGTTGCTGCAAGGGATACTGAATGTCCAGCAGGTCAAAAAGACCCGACTGATCGACATCACCGGTACCTATACGGATCCGAAGGTTGCTCGAAAAGTAGTGAATGCGACTGCTGACGCGTTTGCGCTTTGGAATCTCGAGATGAAAACCCGGACCAACAGCATTGCGGGAGCTTATCTGCAACGGCGCATCGCCGAGTTGCAATCGCAGATTCGAACGGGTGAGGAGCAACTTGTGAACTATGCACAAAGTCACGAGATCATTTCGCTCGACGCTGGCCAGAATACTGTGGTCGAGCGCCTTGCCGGACTAAACCGGCAGTTACTCGAGGCTGAGAACGATCGCAAGCTCGCGGAAGCATCCTATCGCGCCACACTCGCGCCAGGCGCAGCCGAAGCAACCGCCGAGATAAATGACAGGCAGATTGCTGACCTTAAAGCGCGACTCGCGGAACTGAAGCAGAAGCTCGCTCAATTGCTGTTGACCGATACCGAGGAGTCTCCTGAAGTTAAAGACGCCAACTCGCAGATTGCGCAGTTGGAGAAACAGCTTCTGGAGACGCGATCAAGCGCCACAGTAACCATCACCACCAATCTGGAAACAAACTATCGCAAAACCCTCGAGCGCGAGAAAGCTCTGCGCGAGGCTTTCAATAAGCAGCGCGCTGAGACGCTCACCCAAAACCAGGCCGCTATTAACTACAACATCGTTAAGCAGGAGATCGAAACGAATAAGGGCCTGCTCGAGGGGTTAATGCAGCGATCCAAAGAGAACGACGTCACCATGGCGGGAACGCCGAATAACATTCATGTGGTGGATTATGCAACTGAACCTAAAGCGCCCATTGGTCCAAGCCGGCTCCAGGCGGTGTTTTTTGCGCTGGTACTGGCGTTGATGTTTGGTGTGGTAGTGGCGTTGTTTCTCGAATACCTGGATGACACGGTCAAGTCTACGTCTGATGTGGAACGGGGACTACATTTGCCTGCGTTGGCGATGATTCCCATGACCGGAAAAACGCGCCCGGAGCAATTGCTGCCCTGGCTGCCGATACGTCAAAAAACCAACGGGAATGGCTCGGGACGGGAGCTATTAATTCTCTCAGATGGTCCTTCGATCCAGGCCGAGGCGTATCGCCATCTGCGAACGTCAATCTTGCTTTCTACGCCTGGGCGGGCGCCGAAGACGCTTCTGGTTACTTCCAGTGTCCCTGCCGAAGGGAAGACCACGACAGTAGTTAACGTAGCAACAGTGCTGGCCCAGACGGGCGCGAAGGTGTTGGTTATCGATGCTGATATGCGACGCCCGCGATTGCATCAGGTCTTTGGCATGGATAACAGCACCGGGTTGAGCCTCGCCCTGTCCAGTGAACTCTCAGACACTGAATTGCTGGTGATGATCAATCAATACCAGGATACTAATATTTTCCTCTTGTCGTCCGGCGCGATTCCTCCCAACCCGGCAGAATTGTTGGCTTCTGAACAAATGCGACGTCTGCTTGATGTGGCTGCGGGAACGTTCAAATACGTCATCATCGATTCACCGCCAATCGCCTCCTTCACTGATGGCGTGCTGGTGGCGTCCCTTGTTGACGGTGTGCTGCTGGTTGTTCAGGGAGGAAAGACGTCAAAGCAGGTCGTGAAACGAACGCGCCAGATGTTGCTCGACATTGGCGCAAAGATTATTGGTGTTGTCCTTAACAAAGTGAACGTACGATCCCAGGAATACTACAGTTACCATCCCTACCTCAAGGGATATTACGAATCCGCCGCCAACGACTCACAACCTCTGGTCCACGAAATCACACCAAGCTGACAGTAATACGAGCCGCTTGTGTGTTTCGCGGATCAGCAACCGTCCACATCAACCATGTTGGGGCCGCGCCCTGTTCAACTCTTTGTCGTCGCTGCGGCGGTAGCCTTGCGGCCCGGACTTGCATACACATCTTCGACGGCTGCGCGTAGCAGCTCGGCCACGCTCCACGCTTGAGCAACACAGCCACGAGGGCGGTGCGGCTCTTCCGCATCGAAGATCTCGGAAACATGGCCAATGCAAGCTTCTTCCAGATGCTGTCGAAAGTTACTTAGCCACCTCGCGCCAAATTCTCGACCGGCCTCCTCACCGAACGTCTTCGAGTAGGCGGTCATGTAGGGACCCATCAACCAGGGCCATACCGTGCCCTGATGATAAGCACCGTCGCGGCTCAAGGAATCGCCTTCATAGCGAGGGCGATATTGGGGATCATCGGGAGACAACGTTCGCAAACCGCGGCTCGTCAGCAAGTCTCGCTCGACCACACGCAAAACACTTGCAGCTCGCTCCTGAGATACCATCGAGTGCGTCAAGGCAACGGCTATGATCTGGTTTGGCCTTATTGACCCGTCGCGCTGATCACCGTTGACCACGTCATAGAGACAACCGGTTGCTTCATTCCAGAACTGCTCGTTAAAGCTCGCCTCCGCGCGAGCGGCAAGTTCACCGTACTGTTGAACGTTGTCGGGCTCAACAAATCTCGCGGCCAGGTGCTGCATCAGACGCAGGGCATTGAACCACAGGGCCTGAATCTCTACAGGTTTTCCATGTCGAGGTGTTACCACCCAGTCCCCAACCTTCGCGTCCATCCAGGTGAGCTGAACTCCCGGCTCACCCGAGTAGAGGAGCCCATCCGTGTCGACGTGAATGTTGTAACGCGTTCCTTGGATATGCCAGGAGACGATCTCTTTCAGAGTGGCGTAGAGGTTGTCACGAACGAAATCGTAGTCATTCGCGTAGTGCACGAGCGAACGCACGGCTTCAAAAAACCAAAGCGTGGCATCAACTGTGTTGTATTCCGGGGTCTCGCCCGCATCCGGGAAACGGTTCGGCAACATCCCGCGGTCCACATGTTTGGCAAATTCCGCCAGGATGCTGCGAGCAATCTCAGGCCGTTTTGTTACGAGTGTCAGGCCTGGCAACGCGATCATTGTGTCTCGGCCCCAATCGCTGAACCAGTGATAACCGGCGATGATTGTTTTTTGCCCGCCGCGCGCGACCACATACTGATCCGCCGCGGCGGTTAGGGATTCAAGCAGATCGTCCTCGTGCGTGCTGTTCGCAATCGCGTCTCGACGATTTGTTTCAGCCTCGCGATACGAATCGGCATCGCGAATATCATGACGCTCGGTTGAAGCGATGATTCTAGCGCGCGAGAAACGGTCCAGATCGAAAGTCAGTGAGAAAGGGCTGAATAGATCTTCGGCAAAATCGAGGCCGCGCTCTCGTTCCACTGCGTACTCGAAACTTCGATACCAGAAGCTTTCACGATCCAGTTCCGCGCAGTCATGGGCCAGGTGCAGCCAGGGAAGATCCTGATAAGGCTGAACAGAAGTTATGCCATCTTCGCGTTCCACGTGCGCGTTAAGGGCACTGTTTTCGTGGGTGGTGCTGTGGTAATCGCGAAAGGCAATCAAGGGACGAACTTCGAGCTTGATGCGTTGGGCCGGATCCAAGCCGGCCGAGTGACATTCATAGTCGATGACGGTTGTGTTCTGACCATGCACCATCAAGACTGATTTCTCGAGGCGCACACCTTCCATCTCGTAACTAAATACAGGCCACGGGTCCAGCTTGAAACCTGTTTGATAAATGAATCCGCGAGGGTGGATCGCGCCCGAATATTCGTTGGCTGAGAGTTGATAGCAGCGATCGTCAATGACCAGAGTCTCCTCGAGCTTTGAGAGCAGGAGAATTCGACCGACGGGCGGCTTAGTCGCCGCGGTGAGCAGACCATGATAACGGCGCGTGTTCAGACCGGTGATGGTCGAAGAAGCGAAACCGCCAAGACCATTCGTCTCGAGCCATTCGCGCGAAAGAGAAGTCGAGAGATCCTGGATTGTGTCCCGGTGGTATTGAATCATTTCTGAAACTCCGCTACCTCGCAAAAGACTTTGATTGCGCCCTTTGCTGTGGTCAGTTTTTCAAATAGCTCACGGTAGTTTTCCAGCCCCTTGACCGGATGAGTCAGCAGGCGCGACAACCAGCCGGGATATTCTGCCTCAGCCTGGGCCAAGTCCTTCACGCCCATCTCAAAATACTCGCGGTTCGCGTTTACCGTGCCGACCATCACTTTGTTGCCGAGCACAAATCCCAGGTTGATCTTGTCCGCCGGTACCTCGATCCGGCGATCGCCTCCGGTGACGCTCGATAAAACCAGCACGCCATTCTTGCCCAGGGCCTGCATGCTGTCGAAGACAACCGGCGAAAAGCCGGTGGCTTCGAAAATCAGATCGAATGGTCCGTACTGTTTCGCGGCGTCAAGGATTGGCAGCTCGTTAGTAGTTACGTACCGGGCGCCGATTGACTCGATGAGATCGGAATTCAGATAAGGTTTGGGGGTCAACCCGAACGTCGTAACCTGAATTCCCCGCAAGCGGAGAGCTAGCGTGGCGAGCAACCCAATTGTGCCCGCTCCCATGACAGCCGCGCGTTGCGGATGCCAGACGCGCAAGCGGCGTTGGATTTCATACGCCTGAGCAATGCCCTTTTCCACTACGGTAGTGGGTTCAAGAAGCACCGCAATCTCCTTTAGCCCCTGCGGAATCTTGACGATGAAGTCGGCGTTGTCCACGTAGTATTCGCTCAAATACCCGTGTAACAAATTGATGCCTCGTTCGTAGTAGACATCATCAGTGGTCACGTCGTTGGTGCCGATAAGATCATAGATGCTCTGACCAGGTCGTCTGACTGTTGCGACGACATAGTCTCCGGGCCGGAGCTCGTTTACGTTTGCGCCGACCGCCTCAACCTGACCAAAACTCTCGTGGCCGACGATCAAAAAATCATAGCCTTTCGGTGCGGCTCCGTATTCGGCCGCATTGATCTCCTTGTCGGTACCGTCGACCCCAACTCTCAGCACGCGCACGAGCACGCCGCGACCGTTCGGCACATCGTTCACTGCCGGCGTCGCCAGCTCGGTCAAGTGAACTGTGTTAGGAACTCCGGGTTTAACTGCTACGGCTTTCATGATTGATCCTTAATTCTATCCGGTCACAATTGGGACAGGTGTGCGCTTCCTGAAGCACGCCGCCAAAGATCGATTGATCCTCTGCGGTATCATCAGCAGCATAGGTGTAGTCAATCTTGTTGGCATGATGATTCATTTCGCTGCCACAGTCGGGACAAATCATTTTCGCTCGCGACATTGGCTGTTCCTTTTCAGGTTGTGCTCAACTTTTGCATTCGGTGCTCAAAATAATCCCGCCAGCTTGCCGGCAGCGCCTCGAGGTCGATTGCCCGCTCCAATAACTCCCGGTTGTTCTTGTCCCAGGCATATAGTCGAGTTATGTCGGCAACCCTTACACGGGCCGGATCTTTTTTGATGATTGTAAACTCATCTCCGGCGCCGACGTCACCTTCCTCCAATACTGAGAAGTAGAATCCGGTGCGCCCGCTGGCAAGAAACCGCTTGATGATATCGCTGCGCCCAAACTTCAACGCCAGTTTGTAGCAGGGCATCCGCGGTTCGGTAACCATAACCAGTGCCGAGCCGACACGAAGCTCGTCGCCAATGTACATTTCTGACTCGTCGAGTCCCTCAGTTGTGAAGTTCTCGCCGAACATTCCCCAGGGCAGATTCATTCCAGGCAATTCCCGCCGCCAGAATTCGTAATGCTCCGAAGGGTAAAGATATACCGCTTTGGTGGGGCCACCATGGACACTCAGATCAGCCTGACGATCACCGTCAAGGTTGAGCGTTCGCAACCGAATTCGGCCGTCAACCGGTTCTTTGAAAATGCCCGTTGAAACTGGCTCGTCCCCGCGCATTACCACCCGCGGCCGGCCGACATTGAGTGAAATGAGTTTCATGGCTATCTCAGAGCGAGATATTCTCGCGACCGTAACGCAGGACCTTGGACATCCAGATTAGTTCTTGCAGGAACTGATCGATTCGTTTTGTGTGTGCCTGGTCCAGGATACGTCCCGCTTCGTCAAATAGTTTGTGCGCGCCGGAGAAGTTGCCGTCCCAAAAGATTGTGACCAGTCCGAGCTCTCGCAGCACCGGCAAAAGATTCTCAATCACGCGCGCGCCGCCAAATCTGCCCGCCGAAACGCCACAAACACCAACTGCCTTATGGATGTATTCTTTAAGATTCGTGTCCAGAGCATGTTTCAACAGACCCGGATACCCATGATTGTACTCCGGCACCACCAAAATGATTCCGTCGGCTCGGCTCATTGTGGCGGCGAACGTTGGATCCTTAATCGCTTCACCCGCGTCTTCAGTAGTGAACTTCAGACTGCACAAGTCAAT